>ENA-UOJO01003410-UOJO01003410.1-human-gut-metagenome-genome-assembly--contig:-P57-NODE-3410-length-15099-cov-9.157538_pt1 | contig 15099 bp, 10 predicted proteins | sample MGYA00242351_ERZ723898 | MGnify/ENA metagenome assembly ERZ723898 | reverse complement strand
TGGCTGCCGCTGGCCCTGACGCCGGGACTCGAGAGCCTCGCGCCGGAGCAGACGGAAAGCGGCATCAAGCCGGTCGGCGCTGGCGAAGGTGACGGCAGCGGCCCGCGCGTCACCGAGGGTCAGGAACCGGAGCAGGACGATGCGGAACAGTCCGAAGACCCGGACAATACGCCGGACGGCGGCCAGCGCACCGGCCTGCTCGCAAAGCCCGCGTTCTGGATTTTACTCATAGCGGGAATTTTGCTCCTGTTCGTTCTGCTTATCCTCATCCGACACCATATTCTCCTGAAAAAACGCAGAAAAATGTTTGAAAACGAGAACAATTCCGAGTCCGTTTCCAGCCTGTTTTCCGACGCGGCGAAGCTGCTGTCCGCCCTCGGCTTCGACCGCCGCGGCGGCTCGATGCTTGCGCTTTATGACCCGATTTCGGGACAGTTCGGTGAGGAAACCGCAAACACCTTCCGCACTATGGTCTTCCTGAACGAAAAGGCGCTCTTTTCCTCGAAAACGCCGGACGATCCGGAGCGCGAAGCGATGCAAGATTTCCACAAAACAGTCCTGGATCTGCTGAAAACCAACACAAAATGGCCCAGAAAGCTACGCCTCAAGTGGCTGAACTGTCTCTACTGATGGGAGGTATCTTATGAAACTCAAACGAATCACTGCCGCATTGCTCTTACTCGCAATGCTCCTCTCCTGCCTCCCGCTCGGCGTGTCGGCGACAGATGACGAGAATAGTTTTTATTTCTCGGCAGAAACTTTCGAAACGCTTGTGGTTTCTCCACAAAAAATTCCATATTCCGACGATCAGACAATCACCGAAGCGCTGACAGCCGCCGGAATCAAGCTGACCATCGACAGCGGCAGCAGCTTCGTCACCGCCATCAACGGCGTCTCCGGCAAATACCTCTATTGCGGAGATTTTTCGGCTGAACAGGGGCTGGCTCTGCCCGCAGGCTCGGTGCATTATCTGTTTTTTACCGAAGATCTCACTGCGGCACTGACGGATGGGCGAAAAACGCTGATGCGCGCCATGGCGGACTATCTTGCCGAAGATCCCGACGTGCAGAACGCCGCAAAAACGCCCTATCAGGCAGCATCCGCCGCCTACCCCGGCATCTCAGACGCAGACGCGCAGCGCTGCGCGGACGCAATCACCACAGCCATCGCAGAATACCGCGCCAGTCTGACTGGCGGCTATGAGATCACCTTTTCCGGCTATACGGGCGGAAATTATGAGGTTTACGCTGAAAACAAATTCGGAAAACGCTTTACGGACACGGGCCATCCCGGCGTTCTTACGCTCCCGATGGGCGACGGCTACACCTTCTGCATCCGTCAGGGCATCCGCCAGGTCTCCGGCACACTGAACGTCAGCGACGAGGCGACGATCCAGGCCGCGCTTCCGGCCTCGGATGACTGGTTCAACGAAACGGCGTTCCAGATCTCCGCCGAAAGCGGCAATGATTTCAAGGCGATCGCCTGTACGATCCGTGACCACACAGTGGCGGTCCTCGTTCCAGACGTTCTCTCCGGCGATCTGTACCCCTATATCGAGCTGAACAAGCCGTATACGAAGGCCGCGACGGTCACGGCCCTCTATTCCGACGCCAGCGGAAAGCCGCAGGAGAAGATCATCCCGGAATTCGTCAAAACAAGCCTTCCGAACGTGCTTTCCCGCGGCGCGGCGGGCAATACTGTCATCCTCCGCGCAAGCATGACGGGGACAGACGGCTATGACCAGAGCGTCGACCTGACCCTGCGGCTCGACCGGATGCCAACGCTGGCCTCTCTCCGCGTGACGAACGCAGCCGAGACCTCGCAGGCCGCAGACAAGGCGTTCTCCCCGACGGATACGGAATACACCTACCAGATCGTCGACACCGCCAAAGAGCTGCGAATCTATCCCACGGCGACGCTTACGGGCAGCAGCATAACCATCTCCTCCAACGAAACAGATTACCCGCTCGACGAAAAGGGCGGCGCAGCCGTGCCGGTCAACGGGAACACCGACGTCACCGTCTCGGTGAAAAACGGCGCGTATGAGACGGCCTATACCCTGCACATCCAGCCCGTCAAGGGGCAAAGCGTCAAGCTCATCCTGAAGGACGCGGACGAGCTTGAGGTGCGGAACAAAAACGGCGAGGTTCTGGCCTATACCTCGGTTCTGGAGCTTGGGAAACCGGTCTATACCTACACACTGGTCCCGAACGAAACCTACAGCTACGTGGCAACGAAGAACACCTGGTATCACGCGAAGAAGGACTTTACGCTCAGCGACGTGGGCAGCGGCCTGACCATGACCGTCGAGGTGACGGCCGGAGACTGGCTGACCGAGCTGACGCTTGACGTGCCGTTTGACGGCGGCACGAGCTTCACGCCAGCGCAGCACACCTATTCCGCCACATACTGGGACGCCACGGTGACGCCCTCTGCGCAGGCCGCGCAGCAGAACGAGGACGGGGATCTCCTCGGCCCTGTCTGTGTGATTTACCCCACACAGAGCACAAAGCAGCCCGAGACGCCGCAGCAGCAGATCGATTTAAGCTCCGGGAAAAGCGCCTATCTGAACTGGGCCGTGCTGAACGGCAGCGCCCACGAGAATACGCTCACCTTCCGTGCCTCGCGCTATGACACGGCAACGAAGATCACCAGCTATACGGACTATCAGGTGACGCTGAAACGGTCGCTCAGCCTCGAGAGCCTGTCCGCCTCAGCAAACGGCGTATCCGTGCCGCTCCGCTATCAAACCGCCTCCGGCACGCAGGCAGAGGGCTATAAAGCCACGCAATCAGACTATACCGTGCTCGTCCCGGCGGCAGCACGCTCGCTGGATCTGAAGCTCCAGGCGCACGGAAAACTGCCAAAATACGGCGACGAAGACGTGGGCTATCTCGTGGACGGGACGCCGCTCCCGGAGGATCAAACCTCGTCCACAAGGCCGGTATACGAGCTGTCTCTGCCGCTGAACGGCAGCGGCAGCACCGAGACGCTCCGCTTCACGCTGACGAACCGGCACAACGAGACCGCGAAAACGGTCTATACCATCACCGTCCAGAAGGCGGCGGCAACCAGCGTCCGCTTCCAAACCACGCCGAAGGACGCGCTGATCTGCGTCATAGAATCGGGCAGCAATCAGCGCGTCTGGCCGGAGGACGGCGTCTTCGCGCTCTCCGAGGGCTTTACCTATCTCTATTCGATCACCAGTCCGGGCTATATCGGGCAGGGCGGCGAGATGACGCTCAGCACGGAAAACGGCGTGCAGAAGCTGACCATGGGCGGCAAAACATACTCCGATCTCAGCAACGTCGCCATTTCCTTGCAGACAGCGCAGAAAAACACAACGCTGGACACCACACTGAGCGCCGAATGGGCAGATTTCCGTGGAACGGCCTATGTAAAAGGCCAGATGGCCGCGGGCGGCAACCGCAACAACGCCGTCACAGACGCGCCCACGCCCATCTCCGCGACGGAAGGCACGCTCTACTGGGCCGTCCATCTCGGCTCCTCGGCCACCGGCAGCGGCAGCATGGGCGGCGGCTCGGTCAGCAATCCGATCCTCGTGAACGACGAGCTGATTGTCTACGCCGGAAGTACGCTCTACCGCATCAACAAGGACACGGGCGAAACGATCAAAACCGGGAAAATGGCCGGTTCGTCCAGCTTCTCCATCAACGGCCCGACCTATGCAGACGGCATGATCTTCGTCGCACTGACGAACGGCGTGGTGCAGGCGTTCGACGCCGACTCGCTGGAATCCCTCTGGATCTACCATGACCCGCTCAAGGGCCAGCCGAACTGCCCCATTACCGTCTCAAACGGCTATGCCTATACCGGCTTCTGGAACAGTGAGACCCGCGACGCCAGCTTCGTCTGCCTCCCCATCGCGGACGAGCGGCCAACTGCCAGCAATGAAGAAAAATATGCCGCCTGGCGGCACGTGCAGACCGGCGGCTTCTACTGGGCGGGCGCATGCGTCCAAAACGGCGTCCTCCTCGTGGGCACGGACGACGGCCAGGACTCGACCTCGCCGGTGCTGTCGACCGGCCGCGTGCTGCTGTTCGACGCGGCCACGGGTGCGCTGCTGGACGAAGTGGGCGGCATCTGCGGCGACGTGCGCAGCACCATCTGCTATGACAGCGGCAGCAATGCCTACTACGCGACCAGCAAGGGCGGCGAGTTCGTCCGGATCAAGCTGGACGCGACAGGGCGGAAGATCGACTCGAAGCAGACGCTCAAGCTGCAAAACGGCACAACCAGTGTCGCCATGAGCACCTCGACGCCCGTCGTCTACAAGGGGCGGGCCTATGTCGGCGTCTCCGGCAGCAGCCAATTTTATGCGTATTCCGGCCATAACATCACAGTCATCGACCTTGACGGCGCAATGTCCATCGCCTACCGCGTACCCACAAAGGGCTATCCGCAGGCGTCCGGTCTGCTCACAACGGCGTATGAAAACGACGAGAACGGCGGCGTCTACGTATACTTCGCAGAGAACACCATCCCCGGCACGATCCGCCTCCTGTACGACCGGAAGGGGCAGACGAGCCCGGCGCTGACCACGATGGAATCCGGAAAGAAGGTGGCCTATGCCCTGTTCTCCCCGAGCAGCGGCCACGCGGAGCATTGCATTTGCAGCCTGATCGCGGACGCAGAGGGCACGATCTACTTCAAAAACGACTCCGGCCATCTGATGGCCTATGGCCGCATGCTGGAGGGCATGGAGATCGAATCGCAGCCCACAAAGACGACCTATGCGCCGGGCGAGACGTTCGACACGACGGGTCTGACCGCGGTGGGCGATTTCGGGCGCGGCGTGAAGCGCAACGTGACGGCCTATCTGATCCCCCCGGCGGACGCCATTCAGGCGGGCGATACCTCCGTCACGCTTAAATACGGCAAGGGCCTGACCATGTACCAGAATCAGCCCGACGGAAACGGCGGCATGACGAGCAACCTGACAACATCCCCGACGCTGAAGGTGGACATCCGCGTAGACAGCGGACAGACGGACGGCAAGATCGGTGACATCACATGGCGCTGGAATCCCAACACCGGCGTTCTGACCGTGGACACGATCCCGGAAGGTCAGATGCTGTTCGCGGCGTGCTATGACGCGAACGGCCGGGTAACAAAGGCACTGCCGCTGACGGCAGGCACGAATGATCTGACCAAGGACAGCGCACAGATCAAGCTCTTCCTGCTGGACAGCAAGCTCGCGCCGCTCTGCAATGCAAAACTGGTGATAAAGGAGTAAGCGATGAGAAAAATACGATTTGTTGCACTGCTCCTCGCGCTCGCGCTGCTGCTCTGTGCATGCGGCGCAGCGAAAACGCCGCTGGAACAGGCGGCGGCCTATCTCAAAAAGGCCGCGCCGAATCCGGGCTATGGTTCGTTGAACGGCGACTGGACGGTGTTCGGCCTCGCGCGCTCCGGCGTGCAGGTCGCGGGCAAATACTATGAGACATATTATGGAAATGTCGAGGCCGCAGTCGCGGAGGCGGGCGGCAAGCTCAGCGAGACGAAGTACACCGAGTATTCCCGCCTCGTGCTGGCGCTGACGGCCATCGGCCGCGACCCGCGCGGCGTGGGCGGCTATGACCTGCTCGTGCCGTTAGCGGATCTTGAGCGCGTCGCGATGCAGGGCGTCAACGGGTCGATCTACGCATTGTTAGCGCTGGATTCTGCGGGCTATGAGATCCCGCAAAACCCGGACGCCGCCGTGCAGGCCACGCGCGAGGGCTACGTGGATGAGATCCTCTCCCGCCAGAATCCGGACGGCGGCTGGGGCCTCGCCGGCGGCGGCTCCGACGTCGATCTGACGGCAATGGCCTTGCAGGCGCTCGCAAAATACCGTGATAATTCAACGGTTTCCGCCGCGGTGGACGCGGGGCTGGACTGGCTGGTCTGGCAGCAGGAGCCGGACGGGACGTTCGTCTCCTGGGGCACGGTGAGCAGCGAGTCAGTCTGTCAGGTGCTCGTGGCGCTGACAGAGCTTGGAATCTCCCTCGAGGATGAACGTTTTTATAAGAATCACGCCACATTAGAGGATGTTCTCCTGCGTTTTCGTCAGGAAAACGGCAGTTTTTCCCACACATTGGATGGCGGCAGCGACCTGACCGCAACGACGCAGGCGCTCTACGCCCTCGCCGCCGCACAGCGGCAGCGGGACGGCAAAACCACGCTCTATGATATGACAGACACCGCGCAGTAACATACAGAAAACACAAACCCGGACGGCTGTTTCCAGCCGTCCGGGTCGTTTTATGTTCAAAAATCAAAGGTCTTTGCAGAGCGTCGCAGCCATAACGGCCTTGATCGTGTGCATGCGGTTCTCGGCCTCGTCAAAGACGATGGAGGCCGGGCTTTCAAAGACCTCGTCAGTCACTTCCATGGCCTCGAGACCATACTTTTCATGGATCTTCTGGCCGATGCCGGTGCCAAGGTCGTGGAACGCGGGCAGGCAGTGCATGAACTTGCACTGTTCTCCGGCCAGCGCCATCGCCTTCGCGTTGACCTGATAGGGCAGCAGGTCGTCGATGCGCTGCTGCCAGACCTCGTCCGGCTCGCCCATCGACACCCAGACGTCGGTATAGAGGACATGCGCGCCCTTGACCGCGCTGGCAACATCGGAGTTGAACTCGAGCGTCGCGCCGGTCTCGGCGGCGATCTGCTGGCAGGTGGCAACCAGCGCCTTGTCCGGGAAGTAGGCTTCCGGCGCGCAGGCCACGAAGTGCATCCCCATCTTTGCGCAGCCGACCATCAGCGAGTTGCCCATGTTGTAGCGCGCATCGCCCATGTAGACGAGCTTTTTGCCCTTCAGCTCGCCAAAATGTTCCTGGATCGTCAGGAAATCGGCCAAAATCTGCGTCGGATGGAACTCGTTCGTCAGGCCGTTCCAGACCGGGACGCCCGCGTATTTCGCGAGATCCTCCACGATCTCCTGCCCAAAGCCGCGATATTCAATGCCGTCGAACATCCGGCCGAGGACACGGGCCGTGTCGGCGATGGATTCCTTCTTGCCGATCTGCGAGCCGGAAGGATCGAGGTAGACCGGGTGCATCCCGAGGTCGGCAGCGGCCACCTCAAACGCGCAGCGCGTCCGCGTGGAGGTTTTCTCAAAGATCAACGCGACATTTTTGCCCGTGCAGAGCTTGTGCGGCGTGCCGGCCTTTTTCTCGGCCTTCAGCTTCGCCGCCAGCGCAAGCAGGTCAGAAATTTCTGCCGGCGTAAAGTCCAGCAGCTTCAGAAAATTCTTTTGATAGAACAAATTCATGGTATTCTCCCCTATTACAATACTTTGGCAAGGAACGATTGCAGGCGTTCGCCCTTCGGCGCGCCGAAAATTTCATCGGGCGTTCCCTCTTCGGCGATCACGCCGTCGTCAAGGAACAGCACCCGGCTGGCGACCTCGCGGGCGAAGCCCATCTCGTGCGTCACGACGACCATTGTCATGCCGCTCTTGGCCAGCTCCTTCATCACGTCGAGCACCTCGCCGACCATCTCGGGGTCGAGCGCGGAGGTCGGCTCATCGAAGAGCATCACATCCGGCTCCATGCAGAGCGCACGCACGATGGCGACGCGCTGCTTCTGTCCGCCGGAGAGCTGATTGGGCCATGCATCCGCCCGGTCGGCCAGACCTACGCGGGCCAGCAGCTCCATTGCTTTTTTTTCGGCCTCGGCCTTCGGCGTTTTTTTCAGCATGATGGGCGCGCAGGTGAGGTTGTCGAGCACGGTCATATGCGGGAACAGGTTGAATTGCTGGAAGACCATGCCCATCTTCTGGCGGTGGCGGTTGAGGTCGATCTTCTTGTCAGTCAGCTCATCGCCCTCAAAGAGGATGCTGCCAGACGTCGGCGTCTCGAGCAGGTTCAAACAGCGCAGGAACGTGGACTTGCCGGAGCCGGACGGCCCGATGACGCAGATGACGTCGCCCTTGTCGATCTCGACGTTCACGCCCTTGAGCACTTCGAGGCCGCCAAACGATTTGCAGAGATTACTTACGGTGATCACGGTTCGACAGCCTCCTTTCAAAGACCCACAGCAGCTTTGTCAGCGCCACGACGAGGATCAGATACGTCGCCGCAACGATGAGCAGCGGGTTGACCGCGTCGTAGGTATTGTTCCGGACGAGGTTGCCCGCGCGGGTCAGGTCGACGACGGCGACATAGCCCGCGACCGCCGTCTCCTTCAGCAGAGCGATCAGCTCGTTGCCGATGGCCGGCAGGATGTAGCGCAGTGCCTGCGGGAAGATGATCTTGCGCATGGCCTGCAGCTTCGACATGCCGAGGCTCCGCCCGGCCTCCATCTGGCCGCGGTCGACCGAGTTGATGCCGCCGCGAATCAGCTCCGCCATATACGCGCCGGAGTTGATGCCGAACGTCAGGATGCCGACCGTGATGCCCTCGGCGCTGGTCATAATGATGAAGTAGAAAATCAGCAGCAGCACGACGACCGGCACGCCGCGGATGACCGTGACATAGAGGTCACAGATCCACGCGAGCGGCTTCAGCGCTTTCGTGCCCTCGGCGCAGTATTTGATGACGGCAATCAGCGTGCCGATGAGCACGCCGATGAGCAGTGCGCCGAGCGTGATGACGATGGTGTTGCCGAAGCCCTCCAGCATCAGCTTCCAATATTGCGTTTCAATGAACGTCTCGTGCAGCTTTTGCAGCCAAGTGCTGAAAAATCCCATCGGGACGCCTCCTCTCTCAGGTACAGGGCCAGAAGCAGAGCTTCTGACCCTGATTGCATTTTGTTTGCAGTGTTACGAATTTGCGGGGGACGTATAGGGCGCGTCGTACTTCTCAAAGATGGAAGCGATCGTGCCGTCGGCCACGAGGCCGTTCAGGATCGTGTTGATCTCGGCGACGAGGTCTTCGCTGCCGAAGGCAAAGGCGAAGGCATATGGCTCGGTGGTCATGGCCTCGTCCAGGATGACGAGCTGGTCGCCGCCCGCCGCGTTGTAGACCTTGACCATGTCAGCCGCCGTCAGGTCGTCAATGACCCAGGCGTCGACCTTGCCGCTCGTCAGTGCGGTCTGCGCGTCGCTGTTGGCCGCGAAGGAGCTGACGTCGTAGCCATTGTCCATGCAGAAGCTCTCGGCGGTCGTGCCGGTCTGGACAGAGACTTTCTTGCCCTCGAGATCGGCCTTGCAGGTGATGGAGCTGCCCTCAGTCACGACGATGGCCTGCGCCGCGAGGCAGTAGGGATCGGTGAACAGGACGTTCTTCTGGCGTTTTTCGGTCACGGAGATGCCGGACACGCCGACGTCAAACTTGCCGGCCTGTACGCCGGGAAGGACAGAATCGAAGTCCATCTGGTTGATCTCGAGCGTCACGCCGAGCTGCTCGCAGATGAGATTCAGGACGTCGATCTCAATGCCGACGACCTCGTTGTTGTCGCCGAGGGATTCGAACGGGGGGAAGTCGGGGCTGGTCGCGATGGTGAGCTTCCCGGCCTTCTGGACGCTCTTGAGCGTCGTGCCCTTTTCGCCGCAGCCGGTGAACATCGCGCAGATCATGAGCGCTGCAAGCAGCAATGCGATCATCTTTTTCATCGTTAAAAGTCTCCTTTCGCAAGACACGCTGTCACGTAGTCGATCTGTTCCTGAACCTTCGCCGGGCCGCCCGCGCTCGTGCGCTTTTCCACGCACGCCGTCAGGTCGATGGCCTCGTAGACGTCGGAATCGAACAGGCCGCTGTATTGTTGGTAGGTTTCGAGCGGCAGTTCCTCGAGCACCGCGCCGGACTTCATGCAGTCGCCGACGATCGCGCCGGAGATTTTATAAGCACTCCGGAACGGGAGGCCCTTTCGCACGAGATAGTCGGCGAGATCCGTTGCGTTGATGAAGCCGCGCTGCGCGGCCTTTTTCATCGCCTCGGGCTTGGCCGTCATCGTCTCGATCATCCCGGTCATCACCGGCAGGCACATCGACACGGTGTCGCACGCGTCAAACACGCCCTCCTTGTCCTCCTGCATGTCCTTGTTATAGGCCATCGGAAGGCCCTTCAGCATCGTCAGCAGACCGACGAGGTCGCCGTAGACGCGGCCGGTCTTGCCGCGGATCAGCTCCGCCATGTCGGAATTTTTCTTCTGCGGCATGATGGAAGAGCCGGTCGTGTAGGCGTCCGACAGCTCCACAAAGCCAAATTCCCAGCTCGTCCAGAGGATGAGTTCTTCGGACAGGCGCGACAGGTGCATCATCAGGATGGCCAGCGTGCTCAGGAACTCCGCGCAGAAATCGCGGTCGGACACGCCGTCAAGCGAGTTCATGCAGATCCCGTCAAAGCCGAGCTGTGCGGCCTCCATGGCGCGATCGATCGGATAGGTCGTCCCGGCGAGGGCGCAGCAGCCGATGGGGCTGCGGTTCATGCGCTTGCGGCAGTCGGAAAGGCGGCTGCGGTCGCGCAGGAGCATCATCGCGTAGGCCATCAGGTGGTGGCCAAAGGTGATGGGCTGGGCGCGCTGCAGATGCGTATAGCCCGGCATGATGGCCGATTTGTATTCCGCCGCGCGATCTACAAGCGCCTCAATCAGTGTTTTTACCTGCGCGGAAATGGCGTCGCACTGCTCGCGCAGATACATCCGCAGGTCGAGCGCGACCTGATCGTTCCGGCTGCGCGCGGTGTGCAGCTTTTTGCCCACGTCACCGAGCCGTTCAGTCAAAACCTGCTCGACGAACATGTGGATGTCCTCGCATGCGGGATCGAATTGCAGCTTGCCGGAGCCGAGATCGTCCAGAATGGTTTGCAGCCCGTCGATCAGGGTATCGGCGTCCGCCTTTGGCAGAATACCGGTCGCGCTGAGCATGGCGGCGTGCGCCATGCTGCCGGTGATGTCCTGCCGGTACATCCGGCAGTCAAAGCCGATGGACGAGTTGAAATCGTCCGCCAGACGGTCGGTCTGCCCGTCGGTGCGCCCGGCCCACATCTTCGCCATGCTCAGTCACTTCCTTTTCTGGGAAACCTCTGAAGAGTTCCTTTTCGGCCTTCGCCGGATCTTTTGCCCCAATGCTGCGGTTTGAAAAACTTGAAATCCACAAAGGATGTCTGCGTTTTTCAAATCTTGCCTTGAGACAAAATCTCTCGGCAAATGCTCTCAAGGATCTCATCAGAGCTTTCCCCGTGTTCTATCATTAAAGTTTGCCTTGTTCTCTCAAAGCCTCGACCTGCGTCGGCAGGCCCCAGATGTTGATGAAGCCCTCGGCCTGCGCCTGATTGTAATCGCTCTCGCCGAAGGTAACCAGTTCTTCGCTGTAGAGCGAATAGGGGCTTGTCGTGCCGGCGGGAATGATGTTGCCCTTGTAGAGCTTCAGCTTGACCGAGCCGGTCACGAGCTTGTTGGACTCGTTCGCGAACGCGACCAGCGCGTTCGTCAGCGCGGAGTACCACTTGCCGTTGTAGATCTGGTCGGCGAGGTCGACGGCCAGCTTCTTCTTCTCGTGCAGCGTGTCCTTGTCGACGGTCAGCATTTCGAGCTGCTCGTGCGCGAAGTAGAGGATGGAGCCGCCCGGCGTCTCATAGACGCCCCGGTCTTTCATGCCGATCAGCCGGTTCTCGACGATGTCGATGATGCCGATGCCGTTCGCGCCGCCTATGGCGTTCAGTTCTTTGATGATCTGGCTGGCCTTCATCTTCTCGCCGTCGAGTGCGACGGGCGCGCCGGCCTCAAAGTCGATGGTGACGTAGGTGGGCTTGTCCGGCGCCTGGAACGGCGAAACGCCCATCTCGAGGAAGCCGGGCTTGTCATAATCCGGCTCATTGGCGGGATCTTCAAGGTCGAGTCCTTCATGGCTCAGATGCCACAGGTTCTTGTCCTTGGAATAGTTCGTCTCGCGGCTGATCTTCAGCGGCACATTGTGCGCCTCTGCATAGTCGATCTCTTCCTCTCTGGACTTGATGTCCCACTCGCGCCACGGCGCGATGATCTTCATATCCGGGGCGAAGCGCTTGATGGCCAGCTCGAACCGGACCTGATCGTTGCCCTTGCCGGTCGCGCCGTGCGCGATGGCGTCCGCTCCTTCGGCGAGGGCGATCTCGGCCAGCTTCTTGCCGATGACCGGTCTTGCAAAGGCCGTGCCCAGCAGGTAGGTCTCATACTTGGCGTCCATCTTCATCGCCGGAACGATGACCTCGTCGACCATCTCGTCGACCAGATCGGCGATGATCAGCTTGCTTGCGCCGGTCTTGAGGGCCTTTTCTTCGAGCCCGTCCAGCTCGTCGCCCTGGCCGACGTCCGCGGCCACCGCGATGATCTCCGGATCGTTGTAGTTTTCCTTCAACCACGGGATGATGATTGACGTATCCAGTCCGCCCGAGTAAGCCAGCACGATTTTCTTAATTTCATTCTTATTCATATCCATTTTCCTCCGTTCGATGTGGGGTGGTGTGTTTGTTTATGCGCTTATTATACACCGATATTCATGTTTGTCAAGCAAATATTCAATAAATATTCACTATCGATGAATTTTATGCCGGATGCACAAATCACGTTCCATAGGCGGAGACGAGCTTGTCAGATTGCATAATTATTCATCCGAAGGAAAAATCGTCCTTGCTCCGCTTTCCGGCATTTGCCTTTCCGGGCTGCGTATGCTATACTATATCAACCTCAAAAGAACGTGCAGAGAAAGGAGCCTGCCCATGACTGCAATATCCGCCATGATCGCCTCGGCGCAGCCGGTCGCGGCCGTGATCATCAGCGTTGCGCTGATGCTGTTCTTTGGCTTCGCCATGACGCGCATCACAAAGCTGCTGCGCCTGCCGAACGTCACGGCCTACATCGTCGCAGGCATCCTCCTCGGGCCATACTGCCTCGGCCTTGTGCCGCAGCGCATCATCGACGGGATGGACTTTTTGTCCGACGTCGCGCTGGCCTTCATCGCATTCTCCACCGGTGAGTTCTTCAAGCTGTCCGTGCTGAAAAAGAACGGCTGGAAGGTCGTCTGGATCACGGTTTTAGAGGCGACGCTCGCCTCGGTGCTGGTGTTTGTGCTGACGTTCTGGGTGCTGCGTCTGCCGCTGTCGTTTTCCGTGGTGCTCGCGGCGCTCGCCTCGGCGACGGCCCCTGCCTCCACGATGATGACCATCCGGCAGATCGGTGCGAAGGGCGATTTCGTCAATACCTTATTACAGGTTGTCGCGCTGGACGATGTGGTCGGCCTGGTGCTTTATTCGGTTGCCATCTCCGTGGCCCTCGCGGCGCAGTCCGGCGGCGGGCACGGCTTCTCGTTCGAGACGCTCGTGCTCCCGCTGCTGACGAATCTCGGCGTGCTGGCGCTCGGCGGCGTATTTGGCCTTCTCATGAAGCTGCTCATGCCGCAGAAGCGCTCGACCGACAATAAGCTCATCATTGCCATCGCGCTGCTGTTCACATTCTGCGGCGTCTGCGCGCTGCTCGGCATCTCGCCGCTGCTCGGCTGCATGGCGATGGGCACGGTCTATACCAATGTGGCAGAGGACGACAAGCTCTTCAAGCAGCTGAACTATTTCAGCCCGCCGATCCTGCTGCTCTTTTTCGTCCGCTCCGGCATGTCCTTCCGGCTCGATACCCTCTTTTCCACGTCCGCCGCAGGACTCGGCGTGCCGCTGCTGGCCGTGGGCGTGAGCTATTTCTTCGTCCGCATTTTGGGCAAATACCTCGGTGCATGGCTCGGCTGCCGGATGGTGAAAAAGCCGCCGAAGGTGCGTAATTTCCTCGGCCTCGCGCTCATCCCGCAGGCGGGCGTCGCCATCGGTCTGGCCGCGCTCGGCGCGCGGACGCTCGGCGGCGAGACCGGGCAGGCCCTGCAAACGATCATCCTTTCCTCCAGCGTGCTCTACGAGCTGGTCGGCCCCGGCTGCGCCAAGCTGGCGCTCTTCTGCTCCGGCTCGTATTCCACAAAGCTCGAAGACCTGACCGACGTTGTGCCCGAGACCGAATCCGGCGCAGTGAAAACGCCCGTCCAGCTCCTGACGGAGCGCATCGCCAAGATCCAGACCGAGCTGCCGCAGCGCAGCGCTGCGCTGAACGAAGACGAAGCCGCGTTCCTCGAGGCGGCGGAAGAGCAGTATCTCGCATCCCAGCGCCCGATGCGGCGCAGTCCATTTTTCAGGAGGTAATCGACCATGCATGTTCTCTCGGATCCCATCGCCCAGCTGCTCGGCCCATGGGCTGCGGAGCCCGGCCCGTGGTGCGCCGTGTTCCGCGTCGCGCTTGCCGTCCTGCTCGCCGCCGTCATCGGATGGGAACGGTCGAGCAAGCGGCATTCCGCCGGACTTCGCACCTTCATGCTCATCAGTCTCGCCGGCTGCGCAGCGGCCCTACTCGATCAGTCGCTGCTGGATGCAAATATCCCGCTGCTCTCGGCGGCGGCCATCATCGGCATGGCCATTCTGAGCTGCAATTCCATTCTGTTCAGCTCCAAGAACCAGATCAAGGGCCTCACCACCTCGGCGGCCCTCTGGGCCTGCGGTTTGGTAGGTGTGGCGCTCGGCAGCGGGGCCTATGTGCTGGCGCTGGCGGCGTTTGCGGCCCTGCTTTTGACCGTGTCGTGGTTCCCGCGGCTCGAAAAATACCTCAAAGACCGTTCCAACCACTTTGAAGTGCATTTGGAGCTGACCGCGAAGGATACGCTTCAGGACTTTGTCTCGACGATCCGGGCCCTCGGCATCCGCATCGACGACATTGAGGCAAACCCGGCCTATCTCGGCTCCGGACTCAGCGTTTTTTCCGTGAGCTTCACGATCACAAGCCCCGAGCTGAAGCAGTATAAAAAGCACGCCGAGATCATCGAGGCGCTGCAATCGCTGGAGTATGTCCACTATATCGAAGAAATGAATTGAGCAAAAAAATCCCCGCCGGTTTCTTTCGAAACCGACGGGGCGTCTTATAGCAGGAATTGTTCGATCGTCTGTGCAACGCCATCCTCGTCGCAGCTTGCGGTGGTAAGGTCGGCGAGGGCCTTCAGCTCGTCTGAGGCGTTGCCCATCGCGACGCCGATACCCGCGTCGCGGAGCATTGTCACATCATTCAGCCCGTCGCCGAAGGCCATGGTCTGCTCCGGACGGAGTCCCAGGTGCGCGGCCAGCGCCAGAAGCGCCTGTCCCTTGTTCGCGG
>ENA-UOJO01003394-UOJO01003394.1-human-gut-metagenome-genome-assembly--contig:-P57-NODE-3394-length-15155-cov-17.182384_pt1 | contig 15155 bp, 9 predicted proteins | sample MGYA00242351_ERZ723898 | MGnify/ENA metagenome assembly ERZ723898 | reverse complement strand
GGCAGTCGGCGTATGCGGAGTATTATTTCACGGATGTGCTCTGGCCCGATTTTGATGAACAGGAACTCGACAAGGCGATCGCGTCCTACCGGACGCGCGAGCGCCGGTTTGGAGGTCGGAAATGAAACAAAGACTGCTCGTGGCCGCCATCGGCGTGCCGCTGCTGATCGTGGTGCTCGTCATCCTGCCGCCGGTCGCCGCGTGGATCCTGACCGCAGCGATCGCGGCTGCCGCCGCGTGGGAGCTGCTGCACACGGCGGGTAAGCATGTCACGCCGCTCGTCTACGCGCTGACGATGCTGATGGCTGTCCTGACCGTGGCATACATCTCTATGGACGGCTGGTGGACGGCGGTCGGTGACCGGCTGTATTTCGCGTGCGCATATGTGTTCGTCGCGGCGCTGTTTCTCATCGCAGTCGTGACGCACGGGAAGGAAACGGCGCTGCCGTTTGCCACCGTCGCGGTCTGCATCGTCGGCGGGCTTCTGTTCCCGGCGATGTACAGCTGCATTGCGCTGCTGCGCAATGTCTCGCCCGCGTTCGTCCTGATGCCGTTCGTCATCGCGTTTATTGGCGACAGCTTTTCGATGCTGGGCGGCATGGCCTTCGGCCATAAGAAGTTCGCGCCGCACGTGAGTCCCAACAAGACCTGGGCGGGCTTCCTTGCGGGCCCGATCGGCAGCGCCGCCGGCATGGTGCTGCTGGGGCTTGTTGCGAAGCTTGTCTGGCAGATGGGGCTGCCGCTGTGGTTCCTGGCCGTCATCGGCGTCGTCGCCAATCTCTTCGGCCAGCTGGGTGATCTTTCGACGAGCCTCATCAAGCGTGAGGCGGGGATCAAGGACTACAGCCACATTTTCCTGACCCACGGGGGCGTGCTCGACCGGTTTGATTCGACGCTCTTTATTGCGCCCGTGGTGTACGCGATGCTGTTTGTACTGGAGAAGCTATGACACATACGATCACGATCCTCGGCTCCACCGGCTCCATCGGCCGCCAGACCCTGTCGGTGGCGGAGGAGCTGGGCCTGCGCGTCGCCGCGCTGACGGCGGAAAAGAATGTGGACCTGCTGGAGGCCCAGTGCCGCAAATACCGGCCGGAACTCGCCGTCATGACGGAGAATGCGGCCGCGGAGGAATTAAAGACCCGTCTTGCGGATATGAATATAAGGGTGCTCGCGGGCAGCGAGGCGCTGTGTGAGGCCGCGGCGCTGCCACAGGCCGATACCGTCGTCGCAGCGGTGTGCGGCTTTGCCGCCCTGCGGCCGACGCTCACGGCCATCCGCGAGAAAAAGCGCATCGCCCTTGCCAACAAAGAGACCATGGTCTGCGCCGGGCAGCTCATGCAGGCCGCGGCGTGCGCATCCGGCGCGGAGATCATCCCCGTCGACTCGGAGCATTCGGCCATTTTCCAGTGCCTGATGGGCTGCCGGGACCAGCGGGAGGTCAAGCGGCTGATCCTGACCTGCTCCGGCGGGCCGTTCTTCGGGAAAAGCCGGGAAGAACTGGCGTCCGTGACCAAAGCGGACGCCCTGCGCCACCCCAACTGGAAGATGGGCGCGAAGATCACCATCGACTGCGCCACGCTCATGAACAAGGGGCTGGAGATCATCGAGGCCATGCGGCTGTATGAGCTGCCGCTGGAGAAGGTCACGGCCGTCATCCACCGGCAGTCGGTCGTGCATTCGCTGGTCGAGTTCGTCGACGGCGCGGTACTGGCGCAGCTGGGCGTGCCCGATATGCGCATCCCCATCGGCCTTGCCATGACGTATCCGAACCGGCTGCACAACCCGGCTCCCGCCCTCGATCTGCTCTCCTGCGGCCCGCTGACCTTCGATCCCATCGATGAGGCCGCCTTCCCCTGCTTCGCGCTCGCCAAAGAGGCGGCAAAGACCGGCGGCACGGCCTGCACGGCCATGAACGCCGCCAACGAAGAGGCCGTCGCCCTCTATCTGCAGGACCGGATCGGGTTCTACGACATCCCGGACGCCGTAGCGGCGGCGCTGCGGCTGCCGGTCACGGCTGAGCCGTCGCTGGACGATATTTTTGAGGCGGACCGCCTTGCCCGCGCCTATACGCGCGAGCGGTTTTCTGACAGGTGATTTCATGTATATTCTCATTGCGATCCTGATTTTCGGCTTTCTGATCTTCATCCACGAGCTGGGCCATTTTCTCACGGCCAAGGCGCTGGACGTGCAGGTGAACGAGTTTTCCATCTGCATGGGCCCGGCCATCGTGAAAAAGCAGCGCGGCGAGACGCTCTATGCCCTGCGCTGCATCCCCGTGGGCGGCTACTGCGCCATGGAGGGCGAGGATGAGGAATCCGACAATCCCCGGGCCTTTACCTCCAAAGTCTGGTGGAAACGGCTCATCATTCTGGCGGCCGGTTCGTTCATGAACTTTCTGACGGGCCTGGTGGTGCTGGCGATCCTCTACTCGTGCGTGTCGGGCTTCTCGACCGCGAAGATCTCCGGCTTCTTTGACGGCTGCGAGCTGCAGTCGGAGCAGGGGCTGCAGGTCGGCGACGAGCTTTACAAGATCGACGGCCGCCGCGTGTATATCTATTCCGACGTCTCCACGCTCCTTTCCCGCAACAAGACGGGCAGCTACGATCTGGTCGTGAAGCGGGACGGGAAGCTGGTCGAGCTGCAGGACTTTGCCATGCAGCAGAAGCTCTACGACGTGGACGGCGTGCAGCAGTATAAATACGGCCTGTATTTCGGCTACGAGGAGAAGACGGTCGGGACCGTCCTCAAAAACACGTGGTACACGGCGCTGGATTTTGCGCGGCTCGCCTGGATGAGCCTCGGGGATCTGGTGTCCGGGCTGGTATCGGTGAACGACATGTCCGGGCCGGTCGGCGTGGTGTCCGCCATCGCCCAGACCGGCGAGTCCGCCGCGACCACGGCGGACGGCATTCTGAACGTGCTGTATCTCGGGGCGTTCATCGCGGTCAATCTGGCCGTCATGAACATGCTGCCCCTGCCGGCGCTGGACGGCGGCCGCGCGTTTTTGCTGCTGGTGAACACGGTGTTCACCGCGATCACGAAGAAGAAAATTCCCTCCAAGTATGAAGGCTACATCCACGCGGCGGGCATGATCCTGCTGCTGGCGTTTATGGCATTCATCACGTTCAAGGATATCTGGAAGCTGGTGCACTGAATGGAACGAAAGCTGACAAAGCGGATCCAGGTCGGGCCCGTCGCCGTGGGCGGCGGCGCGCCGGTCTCGATCCAGTCGATGCTCAATACAAGGACCACGGATGTGGAGGGCTCGCTCGCCCAGATCCGCGCGCTGGCCGCCGCGGGCTGTGAGATCGCGCGGCTGGCCGTGCCGGACATGGAGGCGGCGGAGGCCTTCGGTGATATCTGCGCGGCCTCTCCCCTGCCGCTGGTCGCGGACATCCACTTTGACTACCGCCTTGCCATCCGCGCGGCGGAAAACGGCGCGGCCAAGATCCGCATCAACCCCGGCAACATCGGCGGGGAAGACCGCGTGCGCGCGGTCGTCGAGGCCTGCGGCGCGCGGGGGATCCCCATCCGCATCGGCGTGAACGGCGGCAGTCTCGAGCCGCGGCTTCTGGAAAAGTACGGCCGCCCCACGCCGGAGGCGCTGGTCGAAAGTGCGTTCGGGCATATCGCGCTGCTGGAAAAATACGATTTCCACGACATCTGCGTGTCGATGAAATCCAGCTCCGTGCCGCTGATGATCGAGGCCTACCGCCTGTTCTCCGAGCGGTCGGACTATCCCCTGCACATCGGCGTCACCGAGACCGGCACCGCGCGCATGGGGACCATCAAATCCGCCATGGGCATCGGCGCGCTTTTGTGCCAGGGCATCGGCGATACGATGCGCGTATCGCTGACGGCCGACCCGGTGCAGGAGGTTTTGACGGCGAAGGATATCCTCAAGGCCGCGGGCCTGCGCAAGGCCGGCGTCAACATCGTCGCCTGCCCGACCTGCGGGCGCACGCGCATCGATCTGATCGGCCTGGCCAATCAGGTCGAGCAGGCGCTGGCCGCCTGCGAAAAGCCCATCACGGTCGCCGTCATGGGCTGCGTGGTCAACGGGCCCGGCGAGGCCCGGGAGGCCGATATCGGCATTGCCGGCGGCGACGGCTGCGGCATTCTGTTCGTCAGGGGCAAGCAGCTTAAAAAGCTCCCCTACGACGAGCTGCTGCCCACGCTGTTAGAGTACATAGAGAAGTTATAAAACCATGAGTGAAGTATTTTTCCCCGCGCTGTTCCCGGGCTTTGAGCCGCCGGAGGAGCTGGCGCAGGCGCTCGAGCGCCTCGCCGTCGTCCACGCCGAGCTCGACCGGGATGCGCGCACCATCCGCCTCGACGCGCAGGCGGAGAAGTATCTCGCGGAAAAGCAGCTCCAGACGCTCTGCCGGGCCATAGAAAAGGCCTACGGCCTGAAGTCGCTGGAGCTTTCGGTGCGTTATCCGGAAGAAGAGCTGCCGCATATGGACTTCCGCGATCTGGCGCAGGTGTTCATCCGCGCGTTCTCGCCCTCGGCCGCCATTCTGGCCGGGGCACAATATACGGTCGAAGACAACACCGTGACCATCCATCTGCGCGCCAACGGCAAGGATTCCATCCTCCAGAACGCCAAAAAGGGCGAGCAGTTCCTGCGCGAGCGCTTCGGCGTGACGAAGAAGATCGAAGTCGAGGCGCACAGCAATCTCGAGGGCAAGGCCCTGTTTGAAGAGACGGCCCGCATCCGGGCCGAGGCCCTCAAAAACACCCCGGCCATCCAGCCCTCCGCACAGGCCCCCGGCGCGGCTCCTGCCGCAAGAGCTCCCCGCAGCGCACCCGCGCCGCAGGAGCCGACGGGCGCGCTGTTCTACGGGCGGCCGTTTTCGGGCCGGGCGGTGCGGATGGACGAGCTCAATCTCGATATGTTCCGCGTGATCGTCGAGGGCAAGGTCTTCGCCGTGCAGCACCGGGAGCTGAAAAAGCGCGGGGCGTGGGTCATCTGCTTCGATATGACAGACTATACCAGCTCCGTCCGCGTGAACCAGTTCATGGAGGCCGCAAAGGCCAAGCCCATCATTGACAACGTCCAGCCAGGTATGTGGCTGCGCGTACAGGGCAAGATGAGCTTTGACCGCTATGACAACGAAATGGTGCTCCAGCCGAACGCCATGGAAAAGATCGAGGCCCCGAAGCGCCGCGATACGTATCCCGAAAAGCGCGTCGAGCTGCACCTGCATACGACCATGTCCTCCATGGATGCGCTGACCGATACCGGAGCCGCCGTCAAGCGTGCAGCCAGCTGGGGCCACCGCGCCATCGCCATCACCGATCACGGCGGCGCGCAGTCGTTCCCGGACGCGATGAAGGCTGCGTCCAAGGCCAAGGTCGCGGGGACGGACCAGAACATCAAAATTCTCTACGGCTGCGAGGGCTACTACGTCAACGACGTCGATGACCGCATTGCCGTCCACGGGGACGGGGACTTTTCCTTTGACGAGGAATACGTCGCGTTTGACCTGGAAACGACCGGCCTGTCCTCGCTCCATGACACGATCATTGAGATCGGTGCGGCCATCATGAAGGGCAATGAAGTTCTCAGCACGTTCCAGACCTTCGTCGACCCGCACCGGCCCCTGCAGCCAAAGATCGTCGATCTGACGGGCATCAACGACCAGATGCTTGCCGGGCAGCCGGATATTTCCGAGGCAATGCCGAAATTCCTGGAATACGTCGGCAGCCGCCCCCTGTGCGCGCACAACGCGGATTTTGACATCGGCTTCGTGACGGCGGCGTGCGAAAAGCTCGGCCTGCCGTTCCACCCGACGTATGTCGACACGCTCATTCTGGCGCAGAACCTGATGCCGGAGCTTGGCAAGTACAAGCTCAATATCGTCGCCGACGCGCTGAGTCTGCCGGATTTCAACCACCACCGCGCTTCCGACGACGCAATCACCTGCGGGTATCTGCTCATGCGCTTTTTCAAGATGATGCAGGAACAGGGATTGGACTCACTTCAGAAGATCAACCCGCGCATGGAGCAGCTGCGCTCCGGCAGCAAGATCCTCGACCGCCGTGCGCGGCACATCATCGTCTTTGCGAAAAACTCCATCGGCCTGCGCAATCTGTACCGGCTGATCTCCTACGGCAATCTCAAGTATTTCAAGCGCGTGCCCATCATGCCGAAGTCCGAGCTGCTGCAATGGCGCGAGGGACTTATCATCGGCTCGGCCTGCGAGGCGGGCGAGCTGTTCCAGGCGATTCTGAACCACAAGAGCTGGGCGGAGCTGAAGCGTATCGCTAGCTTCTATGACTTCCTGGAGATCCAGCCCATCTGCAACAACCGCTTCATGCTCGACAAGGGGCTTGCCGAGGACGAGGAAGAACTGCGCGGCTTCAACCGCACCATCGTCAAGCTCGGCGAGGAGCTGGGAAAGCCCGTCGTCGCGACCGGCGACGTGCACTTTCTCGACCCGGAGGATGAGATTTTCCGCCACATCCTGCTTGCCACCAAGCAGATGCCCGACGCCGACCGGCCGCTGCCTTTATATCTGCGCACGACGGATGAGATGATGGAGGAATTTTCCTATCTTGGGCCAGAAAAGGCGCATGAGGTCGTCATTGAAAACCCGAACCGTATCGTTGACTGGTGCGAGACGCTGCGGCCCGTGCCGCACAATCTGTTCGCGCCGAAGATCGAAAATTCCGTCGAGGACCTGAAAGCCCTCGTCTACGGCAAGCTCCACCGGCTCTACGGCGAAACCCCGCCGGAGCTTGTGCAGAAGCGCGTCGACACGGAAATGCACGACATTATTTCCTGCCACTACGACGTCATTTACATGTCGGCGCAGAAGCTGGTGCAGAACTCGCTGGAGCACGGCTATCTTGTCGGCTCGCGAGGCTCGGTCGGCTCGTCCATCGTGGCGTTCATGTCCGGCATCACGGAGGTCAATTCCTATCCGCCGCACTACCGCTGTCCGCAGTGCAAGTTCACGACGTTTGAGGTTCCGGCCGACTGCGCCTGCGGCGCGGATCTGCCGGACGCGGTGTGCCCGAAGTGCGGCGCGAAACTCGACAAGGACGGGTTCAATATCCCGTTTGAGACGTTTCTCGGCTTCGGCGGCGATAAAGTCCCAGATATCGACCTCAACTTCTCCGGCGAATATCAGGCCAAGGCGCACGCCTACTGTGTGCAGATGTTCGGCAAGACCCATGTCTTCCGCGCGGGCACCATCGGCACCGTCGCGGAAAAAACGGCCTACGGCTACGCGAAAAAATACCTGTCGGAGCGCAATAAGACCGTCCCCAAGGCGGAGGAGAACCGGCTGGCGCTCGGCTGCGTCAACGTCAAGCGCACGACCGGCCAGCACCCGGGCGGCCTCGTCGTCATCCCGCAGGAAAATGAGATCTGGGACTTCTGCCCCGTGCAGCACCCGGCGGACGACAAGGACTCCGAGTGGATCACCACGCATTTTGAATATCACTCCATGGAGGAAAACCTCCTGAAGCTCGACATGCTGGGTCACGATGACCCGACCATGATCCGCATGCTCGAGGATATGACCGGCGTCGACGCGCAGAAGATCCCGCTCGACGATCAGGATACCATGTCCATCTTCACCTCCAGCAAGGTCCTGGGGTATGAGAACGATCCGATCCTGGGGCCGGTCGGCTCCGTCGCCATCCCGGAATTCGGCACGGGCTTCACCAGAGGCATGCTGCAGGAGACGCAGCCGACAAAGTTCGATACCCTCATCCGCCTTTCCGGCTTCTCCCACGGCACGGACGTGTGGCTGGGCAACGCGCGCGATCTCATTTTGTCGAAGACCGCGACTGTCGGTGAGGCCATCGGCTGCCGCGACGATATCATGCTCTATCTCATCAAGTGCGGCATGCCGGAAAAGCGCTCGTTCAAGATCATGGAGGCCGTCCGAAAGGGCCGCGGTCTGCCCGAGGGCGCAGAGGAAGAGATGAAGGCCGCGGGCGTGCCGGAATGGTACATCGGCTCGTGCAAGAAGATCAAATACCTCTTCCCGAAGGCGCACGCGACGGCGTATGTCATGATGGCCTTCCGCATCGCGTGGTTCAAGGTGCACCAGCCGCTGGCGTTCTACGCCGCTTACTTCTATCGCCGCAGCCAGAAGGGCGGCTTTGACGAGGGCATGATGTGCCACGGCATCGAGCTTGTCAAAAAGAAGCTGCAGGAGATCAAGGCGGACGAGGATTCCACGGCCAAGGATGACGATCTGTTCACCACGCTGGAGGTCTGCTACGAGTTCTACCTGCGCGGCTTCTCCTTCGCGCCGATCGATATCTATCATTCGCACGCGACAAAATTCCTGATCGAGGACGGGCAGCTCCGCCCGCCGTTCGTGGCCGTGTCCGGTCTCGGCGAGACGGCGGCATGGGACATCATGAACTGCCGTGACAGCATGGAATTCCTCTCCGTCGAGGAATTCGCCGACGCCTGCCCGAAGGTATCGAAGACGCTCATCGACCAGCTCCAGCAAGCCGGCGCCTTCGGCACCCTCCCCCTCACCAGCCAGCTGACCCTGTTCTGACCCAAAGACTCCCCTGCCAGGAGAGCTGGCTGCGAAGCAGACTGAGAGGTCGTCGCAGATTTGCCATAAAACCCAAACCGCAAGTTCAGCTTGCGGTTTGGAAAGGAAGAAACGAGCACAGAGGATAAGAAGCCTTGCCTGCAAGGATTCGTTCCGTCGTGGTCGTTTCTGACGCGCCTCCGGCGGCCCTATCTTTTCTCTCGCAAGAGAAAAGATAGGGGAGAAAAGAGTGCGTGGAGACGCGTTTGGTGCGTTCTGCGTCTGAGTTCAGGCAAGCACCAATGTTTCAGGCATCGTTCCACTCGGGAGTCACCTTACGGGTGTCTTGGTACGCGCCGCCTGATACGGTACACCAGATTTGCAGATAGTTGCCTCAGAACAACTGTCATCAATAGAAGGTGCGGTGGAAATCCGGATGGATGTTACCTTCTTGCGGAGCAATGGCTTCCCCTATGAGGGGAAGGCATTGAAAGTGCGCACAAATACAAAAAAGGTGCAGTCTGAGATATCAGACTGCACCTTTTGGTTTTATGGAATTACGCCTCGGCGGCTTGGAGGATGGTGGAGAGGAGGTCGTCGCGGCCGTCGCCTTTTTCGGCGGAGAAGGGGATGAGGCGGATGGCGTCCGGCAGCTGCAGGACCTCACGGATGCGGGCCAGGTTGGGCGCGATCTCGCTCTTTTTGAGCTTATCGAGCTTATTGGCCACGACCACGAAGGGCTTGCCGGACTGCAGGAAGTAATTGGCCATCACGACGTCGTTGGCCGTCGGCGCATGGCGCGCGTCGACGAGCATCACGCCGAAGGTGAGCGTATCCGGCGCGGCAAAATAGGCCTCCATCAGCCGCCCCCAGCGCTCTTTTTCCTTCTGCGGGACCTTGGCGTAGCCGTAGCCCGGCAGGTCGACGAGGTACATGGCCTCATCGATGCGGAAGAAGTTGATGTGCGTGGTCTTGCCGGGAGCTTCACCGACACGGGCGAAGTTTTTGCGCAGCAGGAGCTTGTTGATGACCGAGGATTTGCCGACGTTGGACTTGCCTGCGAAGGCGATCTGGGGCAGACCGTCCTTCGGACAGTCCGCCACGGCGGTCACGGAGCGGACAAATTCCGCGTTATGCAGATTCATAGCGGTCCCTCACTGGCGGATGCCGGGCTTGCGGCGGGTCTTGGGCGCGGGGATGGCGGCGAGCACGTCCGTGCCGGACGGCGCGGCGGTCTCCGGCTCCGGCGCGCCGGCGGGGAGCAGAGCAGCCTCCAGCACGCGGTCGGCGGTGGAGACGGTGATGAACTGCAGTGCCTGCCGCACGGTCTGGTCGATCTCCTCAAGATCCTTTTCGTTTTCGGCCGGGATGATGACGGTCCGCACGCCGTGGCGCAGGGCGGCCATGGTCTTTTCCTTGAGTCCGCCGATCGCCAGCACGCGGCCGCGGATGGAGATCTCGCCCGTCATGGCGACGTCGCGCCGCACGGGGCGGTTTGTCAGCGCCGAGACGATGGCGGTGCAGATCGTGATGCCCGCGGACGGGCCGTCCTTGGGCACGGCGCCCTCGGGGAAGTGGACGTGGATGTCGTTCGTCTTATAGAAATCCGGGGCGAGGCCCAGCTCCTTCGCGCGCGAGCGGATATAGCTCATGGCGGCGAAGGCGGATTCCTTCATCACGTCGCCGAGATTGCCGGTCAGCTCGAGCTTGCCGGTGCCGGGCACGACATTGACCTCGACCTCGAGCGTCGTGCCGCCGACGGCGGTCCATGCCAGACCGGTCACAAGGCCGATCTGGTCGCCCACGGTATTGGCCTCCGGCAGGTACTTGCGCACGCCGAGGAAGGCCTCGAGATTGCCGCCGGTGACGGTGATGCGCTTGGGCGGCTCGGCGGAGACGAAGCGCATGGCGCATTTGCGGCACAGCGCGGCCAGCTGCCGCTCGAGATTACGCACGCCGGACTCGCGGGTATAGCCCGCGATGATCTCGCGGATGGCGTCGTCGGAGACGCGCACCTGCGTGCGCTTCATGCCGTGCTGCTTGAGCTGCTTGGGCAGCAGATGCTGCTTGGCGATCTGCAGCTTTTCCTCATCCGTGTATGAGCCGAGCTCGATGACCTCCATCCGGTCGAGCAGAGCCCGGGGGATGGTGTCGGTCGTGTTGGCGGTGGTGATGAACATGCAATGGGAGAGGTCGAACGGGACCTCGATATAGTGGTCGCGGAAGCTGGAATTCTGCGCGGAATCGAGCACCTCCAGCAGGGCCGACGAGGGATCGCCCTTGTAGTCGCTGCCGAGCTTGTCGATCTCGTCGAGCAGCAGCAGGGCGTTTTTGCTCTTGGCCTGGATGAGGGCCGTCATGATGCGGCCGGGCATGGCGCCGATATAGGTCTTGCGGTGGCCGCGGATCTCGGCCTCATCCCGCACGCCGCCGAGCGAGAGCCGCGCGAGCCTGCGGTTCAGCGCGCGTGCGATTGAGATGGCGACGGACGTCTTGCCCACGCCCGGCGGGCCGACCAGGCAGAGGATCTGCCCCGGCAGTTCCGGCGCGAGCTGCCGCACGGCCAGCGTCTCGAGAATGCGCTTTTTGACCGGCTCGAGGCCGAAATGATCCTCGTCGAGGATCTTCGCGGCGGACTTGACATCCAGCCGCTCCTTCGTCTCCTTGTTCCACGGCAGGTCAAGGATGGTATCAAGGTAATTGCGCAGCACGGCGGCCTCGGCCGAGCCCGCCTGCTGGCGCGCGAAGCGCGAGACCTCGCGCAGGAGCTTTTCCTCGGTCTCCTTGGGCAGCTTCAGGGCCTGGATCTTGGCGCGGTAGCTGTCAGCGTCGTTGTCGTCGTCTTCGCCGAGCTCCTCGCGGATGACGTGCAGCTGCTCGCGCAGGTAATAATCCCGCTGGTTCTGGTTGACGTTCTGCTGCACCTGATCGTTGATCTCACTCTCGAGGCGCAGGATATCGAGCTCCTTCGCCATCGTGCGCACGCACAGCTCCAGCCGGTGCACGGGCGGCAGCGTCTCAAGGATCTTCTGCTTGTCCTCATAGCCGAAGGTGGCGTTCTGGGCGATGAAATCGGCCAGCTCGCCCGCGTCGTCGCCGGCAGAGCCCTGCAGCAGGTTTTCCTGCCCGGATTTGACGGCGAGGTCGATGAACTGCTCAAACAGCTGATGCGCCTGCCGCACGAGCGCCTGCGTGCGCGGCACGGACGCGTTGTAGCCCGGCACGTCCAGCTCCATCGCGCGGGCGAAGAAGTAGGGCTCGGAATGGATCATGTCGGTCAGCTGGGCGCGGTATTTGCCCTCGACCAGGATGCGCATATTGTCGCCCGGCAGCCGCAGGATCTGGCGGACATAGGCGACGGTGCCGATCTGGTACAGATCGGCCTTTTTCGGCTCGTCGCACTGCACGTCGCGCTGGGCAACGAGGAAGATCATCTGGTCGCCGCGCATGGCTTCTTCCACGGCGCGCGCGGACTTGCTCCGGCCGACGTCAAAATGCGTCACACAGCCGGGAAACACCACGATCCCGCGCAGCGGCAGGACCGGCAGGCAGGTCAGGGGCTTATATTCACTCATGGATGTTCTCTCCTTTCGTGGAGAATAAAAATACGCAGGAAGGGAGCGTGCGCTCCCTTCCTGGTTCTTGTGTTACAGCGTAACGCCTGCGTTCTTGATCGGAGCGCGGGGCTTCGAGGCGTCGCGGGTGATCTGCGGGGCTTCGCCGGTGCGCACGCAGCGCTCGGTGATGCAGACGGACTGGATGGTGGGGTCGGACGGGATCTCGTACATGATCTTCGTCATGATCTCCTCCATGATCGCGCGCAGACCGCGCGCGCCGATCTGGCGCTCGATGGCCTTTTCCGCGATGGCCTCCAGCGCGCCCTTTTCGAAGCTCAGCTCGACCTGATCGTAGGACAGCAGCTTGTGGTACTGCTTGCAGAGCGCGTTTTTCGGCTCCGTCAGGATGCGCACCAGATCGTCCTTGTCAAGCCCGCGCAGGGACGTGATGACCGGCAGGCGGCCCACAAGCTCCGGAATAATGCCGAACTTCAGCAGATCATGCGGCTGTACGAGCTGGAAGAGCTTTCCGACGTTGTGGTCGCCCTTGCTCTTGACCGTAGAGTTGAAGCCCACGGCGGAGGTATCGGTGCGCTGCTCGATGATCTTGTCAAGCCCGTCGAACGCGCCGCCGCAGATGAAGAGGATGTTGGTCGTATCGACCTGGATGAACTCCTGCTGCGGGTGCTTGCGCCCGCCCTGCGGGGGAACGTTGGCGACCGTGCCCTCAACGATCTTCAAAAGCGCCTGCTGGACGCCCTCGCCGGAGACGTCGCGGGTGATGGAGGTGTTCTCCGACTTGCGGGCGATCTTGTCGATCTCATCAATATAGATGATGCCGCGCTCGGCCAGTTCCACGTCAAAATCCGCCGCCTGCAGAAGCCGGAGCAGAATATTCTCGACGTCCTCGCCCACATAACCGGCCTCGGTCAGTGTGGTCGCGTCCGCGATGGCGAACGGCACGTTCAGGATCTTGGCCAGCGTCTGGGCGAACAGCGTCTTGCCGGAGCCGGTGGGGCCGATGAGCAGAATGTTGCTCTTCTGCAGCTCCACGTCGGAGTCGTTCTGGAAATAAATGCGCTTATAGTGGTTATAGACCGCCACGGACAGGGCGATTTTTGCGTCGTCCTGACCGATGATATAGTGGTCCATGTAGGTCTTGATCTGCTGCGGCGTGGGGAGCGTGTCGGGCAGTTCAAGCTGCTGCTCATTCAGGCCGTTGTGCATCTCATCGTGCAGGATGGACGAGCAGAGCTCGACGCATTCATTGCAGATGTAGACATTGGGACCGGCGATGATGCGGCCGACCTGCTCCTGTTTTTTGCCGCAGAAGGAGCAGCGGATGGAGTCTCTTGCCAAGCTGGACTCCTCCTTTCAGGGATTATTGTCTCTTGTAGATGACCTTATCGACCAGACCGTAGGCCTGCGCCTCTTCGGCGGTCATGAAGTTGTCGCGCTCGGTGTCGACCTTGATGGTCTCCAGCGGCTTGCCGGTGTTGGCGGCAAGGATCTCGTTGAGACGCTGCTTGATCTTCAGCATGCGCTCGACCTGGATCTGCATGTCAGTCGCCTGGCCCTGCGTGCCGCCGGAGGGCTGGTGGATCATGATCTCCGCGTTGGGCAGCGCCAGGCGCTTGCCCTTCGTGCCGGAGGACAGCAAGAACGCGCCCATCGAGGCGGCCATGCCCACGCAGATGGTGGACACGTCGCACTTGATGAACTGCATGGTGTCATAGATCGCCATGCCGTCGGTCACGCTGCCGCCGGGGGAGTTGATGTAGAACTGAATGTCCTTATCGGGGTCCTGTGCCTCAAGATAGAGCATCTGCGCAACGATCAGGCTGGCAGTGGTGCTGTTGACCTCTTCGGACAGGATGATGATACGGTCGTTGAGCAGGCGGGAGAAGATATCGTACGACCGCTCGCCGCGGCTGGTCTGTTCAACGACATACGGAACTAAACTCATAGTGGGATTCTCCTTTCAGACGGATGTCAGGTTGGCTGTAGGATTCTACCCAACCGGTTGGAGAATTATTCCTCAGCCTTGGGAGCCTCTTCTGCGGGAGCTTCGGCAGCCTCGTCTTCCTTCTTGGCAGATTTCTTGGCGGCCTTCTTTTCCTTTTCCTTCTCGACGGGCTTGGCATTGTCGACGATCAGCTTCACAGCCTTGCGGCCCTTGAGATCGGACTTGACGGCCTCGACGTCGATCATTTCCTTGATCTTGTCCAGCTCCATCTTGTACTGCTCGGCCAGCTTCTTCAGCTCTTCTTCGACTTCCTCGTCGGTCACGTCGATGTTCTCCTGATGGACGATCTCGCTCAGCAGGATGTTGCTGCGGACGGTCTGCTCCGCCATCGGGCGCATGGAATCGCGCATGCCCTTGACGTCGCCGCCGATCATCTTGACGTAGTCTTCCATCTTCATGCCCTGGGACTGCAGCTGATAGGCAAACTGCTCGAGGTGCTTGTCGACCTGCTCGTCGATCATGCAGGCGGGGATGTCGCAGGTCATGTTCTTGCCGGCCAGAACGACAGCCTCGTTCTCAAAGTCACGGTCAACAGCTTCCTGACGCTTCTTGGCGAGGTCGGCCTTGATGCTCTTCTTGAGGGCGGCCAGCGTGTCGTATTCGGAGACGTCCTTGGCGAACTCGTCGTCGAGCTCGGGCTTGATGGTCTCCTTGACCTCGTGGATCTTGCACTGGAAGGTCGCGGCCTTGCCGGCCAGCTCCTTGGTGTAGCTCTCGGGGAAGGTGACCTCGACGGCCTTCTCTTCACCGGCCTTCAGGCCGACGAGCTGATCTTCGAAGCCGGGGATGAACGCGCCGGAGCCGAGCGTCAGGGTATAGCCCTCGGCCTTGCCGCCGTCGAAGGGCTTGCCGTCGACAAAGCCTTCAAAGTCCAGAATGACGGTGTCGCCGGTCTTGGCTTCGCGGTCAACGGTCTCGATGCGGGCGTTGCGGTCCTGCATGCGGCCGAGCTCTGCGTCGACTTCGGCCTTGGAGATGGAAACGGTCTCCTTGGGGACCTCGATGCCCTTGTACTCGCCGAGGGTGACCTCGGGGTAGAGCTCAGTGGAAACGGTCAGC
>ENA-UOJO01003390-UOJO01003390.1-human-gut-metagenome-genome-assembly--contig:-P57-NODE-3390-length-15169-cov-10.301442_pt1 | contig 15169 bp, 9 predicted proteins | sample MGYA00242351_ERZ723898 | MGnify/ENA metagenome assembly ERZ723898 | reverse complement strand
ACGGATTTGTCTATCTGACCAGTATTATGGATTTATTTTCCAGAAAAATCATAGCATGGACACTTTCAAAAACACTGGAAGTATCCTGCGTGATTGATACGATAAACAAAGCCAAAGCTCGCCGAAATATCGACCAGCCATTGATCATTCACTCTGATCGTGGCAGTCAGTACGTTGCGACGGAATATAAAAAAGTAACAGAAAATATGCAGCGTAGTTACTCAAAGAAAGCATTTCCGTGGGATAATGCCTGTATTGAATCCTTCCATTCGATTATCAAACGTGAATGGCTCAACCGCTTTAAAATTCACGATTACAAGCAGGCATACCGCTTGATTTTCGAATATCTGGAAACTTTCTACAATACGAAACGAATTCATAGCCATTGTAACTATATGTCACCAAATGAATTCGAACGATTGTATAAAAGAACACACACTGAGGCTGAGCTTCTGGCGGGTTAAAATGGGAAAAGTTTCTCATTTTAACTTGTACTAAATCTTGACATAGGACCATGTCAGTTTTCCACCTTTTTCAATCACGATCCGCACACTGCTCAACACTTCCATATTTGTAAGTGTCAAGTTACATCCGTCCGGAATGTAAAGTGTCTGAGGGATATGATTTGCGACTACCTGTTTCCACGGTATGTCATATCCAAGATATCCATATGTACCACTTTCGTGAGATCCAAACCACGCTTCTAAATCTTTTGGTACACGGACACTCTCTTCCTGTCCTTCCACGTTACTTCCAAAATTTTCGATTACCCATGGCTCCATGATATCCCATGCATAGAGACCACTCTCATACTGTTTCAAATTCTTAACCGAAATCTGATCTGCCAGAGTCTCTTTTCCGGTATAAATACGAAACGGAAGTGCGTTACTGGTCGCTGTACGTCCCTGATCATCTGCGATTGTAATCGAAATAAGATACTGACCGGCGTCTTTTGGTGTTCCGTTTAAAGTCAGATCACTGCTGATGGTCATGTAGACACCTTCCATACCACTGTCGCTGTCTTTTGGTGTTCCATTTTCTGTATCCGGTACAATGCTGACCGAACATTTGCTTCCGTCCAGATTGATTTTGGACATATTGTCAAGTTCTTCCCAATCACTGTCCGCAGGCTCTGTATCTTTTTCCACAAGTGCTCCATATACTTTTACTGCACTGTTCTTATTTGAAGAGGATCCTCCAACACTGGCACTCGAAACCCCATCATAATCTTTCTGTCCTACGACAGCAGCCTCAAAACTTCCATCAATTTTCACATGAAGTTCATACGGGTCACCCTTGCCGTCATCCTCTACAAGAGTTGCTTTACCATCATTGTCAATGACCAGCTTAAATGTCAGATCTGTATATCCATCTGCCTTTATTGTAATCACATCACCACTTTTCAAAGCAGGTATTGTTGGATTACTTGAAAAGTCCATTTTGGCAAATTCAAGACGATTCTCTTCTGCATTTTTTCTATATGCGCCCCCACCTGAAACGCTATATGCTTTTACTTCCCAGGATACATCGTTTACAATTACATCCGTAACCGCAGCTGCATAGCCAGCATTTGTAAATTTCATGTACCAGGTATTTCCAAATATATCTGTCTCAAGCTTTATGCCGTCTATGGTAACATTTTCCGGTGTATATTCCTTAAATGTTCCTGTAACCGTTACATCCTCTTTGGGCATCGTAAATGTATAGGTATTTGCCGATGTATTATTTACCTCAACCTTTGTTCCACTTACCGTTCCACGAACTGATATTTCGTCCACTGTATAATGACTGTCCGGTGTTGCAGTTACCGTAACCTTGCTTCCCGCTTTCACCCCGGATGTTGCGCTTAAAGCAATGCTTCCGTTTACAGTTTCGTCTACCGATACTTCGTATGTCTGTTCTTCTCCATCTCCGGACTCCGAACCATTTGCAACTACGGTTGCTGAATGATTTGTTTTATCCAAAGATAGCGTCAATGGCTTATATCCATCTGCTGTGATCACACAGGTTGCCGGATTTGTTTCAAATCCTTCCCCGATATGCAAATAACCATCATTTGCATAGTAATAATTATTATTTCCTATATTGAAACTCGAACCTGTTTTTTCCCATGCATGATTATTGATTGATACTCCACTAATCTTAGAAATCCATTCATATCCTTCCGTACCATAATAATAGTTAATGGAAAAGCCTCCCAAAAAATAAGATGATGCCGAAACATCTGTCGGCGGTTCTTTTCCTTCCCCTGCCTGTCCGGCCGCCTGTGTCTGAACTTTCCTGTTTTGCTCCGATCCATTTGCAGCATAAACTGATGATACCTGTGGCATCAAAACAAGTACTGCCGCCATAAACAATGCTGTTACCTTTTTCCATCTGCTTCTCATAACCACTTTCCTTTCCTTCTTATTTTGTTGAAACTCTCAACCGCTCATGTTATAATGCGCTTTGGTTAGTATTATCTAACCGCGAGACATAAATTATCAAATAATGATTCTATTGTCAACGCAAATACGGCAACAAATGTCTTATTGCTATTTTTTATCAAAAGGAGTTTTTATGAAAATAAAAAGATCACTTGCACTTTTTCTTTGCAGTATTCTTCTTTTTACAGGATGTTCTCATGAATCCAGACAGGAAGTTTCCAAAACTTTTTTTGCGATGGATACGGTCATGAATTTTTCTGTTTATGGAGATGAAAAGATTTTAGATCAAACGGAAACCATAATCTCTGATCTGGAGTCACAAATGTCCGTCACAGATTCGAGCAGCCAGATTGCTGCACTAAATAAGAATGGTTCCGTGACACTGACGGGCGATACACGTACACTGGTACAAAAGGCACTCTCTTTATGCGAACGCACTGATGGAGCTTTGGATCTGTCTATTTATCCGATTGTCTGCGTCTGGGGATTCACAACCGGTAAATACCAGGTACCGGATGATAACACGATAAGTTCCCTGCTTCCGCTTGTGGACTACAAACAAATCCAATATGAACCAGAGTCAGGTGAAATTTCTCTTCCAAATGATATGGAAATCGATCTTGGAAGTGTTGCCAAAGGCTATGCCGGTCAAAAAGTTGCCGACTACTTAAAAGAAAACGGAGTGACTTCCGGTCTTCTAAGTCTCGGTGGAAATATTCAGGCAATTGGGAACAAACCGGATGGCAGTCCCTGGAAGATTGGAATTCAGGACCCACGCAATAATGAGGAACCTATGATGGTTCTCTCTATCTCTGATCAATCCGTTGTCACATCCGGAGGCTATGAACGCTATTTCGAAGAGGATGGCAAAACCTATTGGCATATCATGGACCCTAAAACCGGATATCCTGCGGAAAATGGGCTCATTTCTGTTACCATCGTTGGAGATGATGGCATGCTTTGCGACGGTCTGTCCACATCCCTGTTTGTTATGGGGCTTGAAAAAGCTGCTGATTTCTGGGGAAAGTCAAATGACTTTGAGGCCGTGTTTGTGACAGATGATGGCACTGTATATATTACCGAAGGTCTCAAAAATTCATTTGCACTGACTGACGATTATCAGGATACAGTAGTCCGGGTAATCAAACAATAAAAATGTTGACTTTCAGCATTTTAGAAAATTCCGAATTTCATTTAATCCGTCATATTTTAATCGTGCCTTTCATCTTCATTCGCATAACATTCACAAAATCTTGCAGAAAAGGAAGGCTTCTCACCTGCCACATACAGGTGGGCAGTACTTCCAAATTCATTCACTCGAAAACTTGCAATTCCTTTCCTTCGTTCCTCCGTGTATATACTTGTGATTGAAGTAGGAAGTGCGCAGAAATTATGCCACAAAATCATCGGGGAAATCTGAAGCAAGTGGCTGAGCATCACACATTCCACCCCGAAATGACAGAACAGCACAATGGTATCATTATTTGGTTTTATCGCACGATAATGCATTCCCTCTCTCTCATACCCATGCTTTTTCAGGAGTTCATCCAGGCCATTACATACTTTTTTATATACTTCCTTTACATTTTCTGCACGCATAATGTCCGTCTCGCACCAGTCGTTTCGATCATAATATGCGTTATCTTTTTCCATATCCTGCGGCAGCCAGTCCCAACAAATTGTCTCCTGATCCGGTGTATCCGGCCGATGAATGTGTGCCGGAAATTCCTGTAACCAGTCAAAAGTTTCTGCTTTGCGGTTCATCTTTTCCAACGTACATTTTGCAGTGTCCTGTGCACGTCCAAGTGGTGACACATAAAAAGCAGCTATATTGAATTTAGCCAGATATTCCGCTACAAGCCTTGCCTCTTTCCATCCGGTTTCTGTCAGTGTATCCAGCTCATAATTTGGATCTCCATGTCTTACTATTAAAATTCTCATTTTCGCGACCTCATTTCTACATTACTACGCACATTCATTTCCCTATGTTAAATTGCTATCTGCCTTTCAATATATTCATATATTCCCATGCAGTCTCCCGGTTCCGGAATGCCGGGTACAAAAATCCTGCTTCCGGTGCCCCTGGTTCATATTCGTCTTCTAGTGGGCACAAAGCACAGAGCAGATAATGATACACTTCCTCAGAACCTTCCTGCCATTCTTTGTCTGTTCCTTTCACCGGAACATCATAAGCTCCATGAAACAGAAAAACAGCAAACGGCTTTTTCGGTTGATATTTTTCTGCAATCATTTCATATAGTAAATCCAAAAACGCATCATTCTGTAGTCCAGATTCTTTGATTCCATCCAACAGCTGCCAGATACTTCCCGGTTTCCGTTCACTCTCTGGAATCCGGTAATCCTTTAGCTGCTCATTTGTTTCCGCAAGAACTACCGACTTTGCGATTTCTAATTTATTCTTTTTTTCTGTGGTGGATAATTTCAAAAAATGCGTATTGAATGTTCCATCCACCAATCCTTCCTCATCAAAATATGCCCCGGCGATCCGGTCAAAATGTGTCCTTGCTGGTGTCATGCGACGGGACAATTCCAGCATGTCTTCTCGGTTGATCATAATATTTCCTCACGTTACTTCAAACTTTACTACACTACCTGTTTTTATTTTAACACAGATTCTGTATAGCCTCTACATAATCACAACTTAAAGCCCGGTATTATATGCATTATTAAAAGTACGATCTCAATTCATAAATCCTCTTTATAAAGTCCAAAACAAATGTATTTATTGGACATTTATTACTACTTATTTTGCATATATCCATTCGCCTAAATTTGTGTAGATATTACACTCGTATTTTTTTCCATATGTCCATTTGCCTGTTTCCCCCGGCCACTCCATCGCCTTTTTCTTTCTATGTAACATAACAGGTATCCTATCTTTCCGTATGCGTCAAATCTTTTACCCACTTATACTTGCGAAAATGATATATTGTCCACGGAATTTTTCCGACCTCGTCCACACAGGTACACGCATATACAACAATTACGGGCCAGTGAAATTTGTAAGTTCCGAGTGCTGCAAGCGGAATCGCAATTCCCCACATCGTCACGGCCAGACTGTACACATCAAACATTGTATCTCCGCCGGAACCAAACACTCCATTGATTGTAATTTCATTGACGGAACGTCCGATCATGTAAACACAAATTACAATGAACATTCCTTTCAAGTAAGTTGCTGCCTGCGGCGTCAGTTTAACAAACGTCAAAATAAATGGTGCGGAAATTCCCATCAGGACAGTCATGATCACACCACAGATAAAGGAAATCTTCAGCATGCGTGTGCCATATAATTTTCCACGTTCAAGATTTCCGGCTCCGAGTTCGTTGCCGACCATAATTCCGGCAGCACCGGAAATTCCGGCACTCAGACAACAGATAATATCTCGTACAACAGCAGCTACAGAATTTGCTGCAGCCGCATCCACCCCAAGATGTCCCATAAAGGAAGAATATGATGTAAATCCAACGCCCCAGAACAAAGATGCTCCAAGAATCGGCAATGCACATTTTTGAAAATCCCGCGACAATTTTCTGTTCCAGCGAAACAGCCTCGTCAGCTTGGGGCGAATATAGCCTGATTTCGAAGAAATCAGTACGCAGCAAATCAACTCAATAATTCTTGAACTTAGCGTAGCAACAGCCGCTCCGCGAACCCCCATGGAAGGAATCCCGAATTTTCCAAAAATAAGGATCACATTCAGCATAATATTAATGCATACCGTTGTCGTACTGATCAATGCTGCAGATACTGCGTGCTCACTAATTTTCATAACCACAAGATAACACTGGGAAATTCCTGTAATTAAATAGGAAAATCCAGCAATTCTCAAATACTGTACTCCATAGTCGATCAGCACCTGTTCATTTGTGAAAAAGAGCATCAGATACTGTGGAAACCAGACACACGCCACAAAAAACAAAATGGACACAAAGCCACACATACGCAGCGCCATGCAAAAAATATCATCCAGTGTCCGGATATTTCCCCTGCCCCAATACTGTGCTCCAAGAATTGCCAGACCACCTGTTGCTGCGGAAAGAACCATATTCTGGATAAACTGAATCTGTGTGGCAAGTGAAACTGCAGACATATAATTTTGATTCATTCCTCCAAGCATAAAAGCATCTGCAACAGCCACAAGTGCCAGCATCAGATTCTGCAACATCATCGGGATCATAAGTTTCCACAATTTTTCGTAAAACAGCTTATCTTTCGTAAACATCTCTTTCCTCTATATTCGTATATTTTTCTTATTACATTTGCGTTTTCACACAGCTTAAGAAGAGCTCCTGCCATTCATGATACAAAATCGAAAGCGTGATTAACTTTTCTCTCTTCGCAGCCCCGAAATCCTCTTCCGGTGTTATCACTTGTAACATATAAGCAATATTCAACTTATTTTTGTCCGTTTTCAAGCCTGATCGAAAGCTTTCTGTTCTCTCTTTTGTATCTTTTGCTTCTATAAACTGCTCAAAAATTTTCCTGCATTTTACATAGTTGATCTGTTTCTTTGCTCCACTGTTTTTTGCCTGTTTCAAATAGGCGGTAGCAGCCTCGCGGATGGTCTCTTCGGATACATCTGCTAATTCCGTAGTTCCAACAATTTCACAGATGGTCTCTTCGTTCTTCTCTAACAGGCATTGATAAAAGAACTTTCTTATCTTCTTCCGCTGCATCTTTTCTGTTACATCTGTCTCTAAGACAGTGGACAAAATCTTTTTCATTTCTTTGACGGTAATATCATTTTTATTCAACACGCGATATGTCTCATTTAAAAGACTCTTCTTTATATCCTCGTTTTCTGTCCACTCCAGGTTTGCTTTGTTTATATTAAGTTCTTTTAATCCTTTGACGCACGTATTTAATTTACTTAATACCGTTTTCACCTGAACTGTATTATAACCTTTGCTTTGCTCTACATCAAACAGATTCTCAAGTGCGATTGTCGGAGTCGGTTTGAGATTTATTAATGCTTCTTCCGTTTGCCACATCAAATAAATTCTTTTTGCCACATAATCCATCGGACAATCCAGCCATTGATTCTCCTCTGCTTTTTTTGCAGCTTCACCATGCCGCTCCTTATTGATAAAACACATAAAGACTGGTCTGTCTAAATGTTTTTTCCCATCCGAATCCGTCACAGCATATTTTTTCATAATCTTTTTCGCAGCCTTAGCTGCATCAAGGGAATATGTATGTTTCGCTTTATCAATTTCCACACCGATTAATCCAGCCAAAATCAAAATATCATCATACAATTCCTTTTGTCTTTCCCGAAATCTGCTTCCTTCATGAAAACTGTCCCAATAATATCCGTTCAAAATCTGGGCATAATTACTGATCAGTCCGATTTTGTTGCCACGCAACGCACTGTCTGCAACATATTGTTGTACAAAGTCCTGCGCTTCCATTGTTTTTTTATCATTGGTACTCAGTTGTATATGTGGAACTGCTGCAATCTGATCATTTTGCTGTAACTCCAGCGCCCGTTTTAAAACGGTTTTGTTTCGAATGCATAACACCTCATCCGAATCAAAATCCGCGCCATTTAATGCCTCCATAACATCCCACTCCCATGGAGAAATTACTACAATATTACAGTGTCCATCACTACGGGTAAAATGAAACCATTGATCTAATTGCGTTTTTTCCGATTTGTTGCACAAACCACATTGCTTGCGCAGACATGTGGATTTCTGCACAAAGTTCTCTGCTCGTTGTCTGCAGTTCCCTGTATATAAATTTCTCTCGGTTTTAAGATCGACCCCAATTCATCTGTCCTGTTTACCGAATACTGTAACAGTTCCCATGGCATACTGCAAAGTGTATAGTAATCCGCCTCCACTTTTATTTTTCCTTCATACAGTTTCTGCTTAAAAGCACGAATATCATTGTTTCTTTTTTCTTTATACATGATTGTCTGCCGGAAAACAGGATTCTTTTTTGCCAGTTCTAATATAAACGCATTCGTATAAGAGGTGCTTTCTCCGTTTCCAATATAGGATTCATAAACATTGTAATCCGTTCGAAGATCTACTAACTTTTTAATATCCCCTTCGAGCAGCTCATCGATATCGTCTTTTGAAAAATTCATGGAATTTATCATTTGATAAGTAAAATTTCTTTTATCATGATGTACTTCCTCATTTTTGACAACACCAAATATACAATCGTTAGACCACAATGTACTGCGCCATTTTTTATAAGCGAGATATTCCATCGTCTCATCATCAAGATCATCCAATTCTTCCATCCGCTCTTTTGTTGGCCAGTCCGATCTACGGAAGTCCCAATCCGCTCCAGGTGCCGTTCCATACAACGAACCAAAGTACTTTCTAAATTTAAACAGCTTAAAAGAACTTTTTGTGACAATCATTTTAATTTTTTTCACTTCAAGATTATTTCCAAAACAATCCGTTATCTCTGCCTGTTCATACTGTTCCCCCCAGATTTGTTTATAGTATCCCTGGATGTCCGTACGAAATCCACAGGATTTAAAGAAGAAATTACGAAGGAGTATCATACCCGCATCTATTTTCTCCTCCTTAAAAACAGACTCATCAATCAGACATTCGCCGTCAAATAAATTATTTTCCACAGAATCTTCACATCTGTTTATGTCAAGTTCCATCGAATTGCATGGATTTTGTTCGATTTTTGAAATTTTGGTTCTAAATAAATGTTTTATATCATCCAAAAGTAAAATCTCTTCCGGATCAATTTGAACCGCGCTCTTTATCGTACTGTTCACAAGAGATTCATACGCCTTCATCTCAACATAAGGCATACGCACTTCCAACTCTTTTGGATTCCAGCCCATCCAGGACCACGACATCATTTCATCATAGAAGTCTTCCCGGATAAAAATATGCTTTCCTTTTTTTGCTGCATTTCCAGAACGTTTGTATTCAATGTACCTTACATATTTATCCCAGTCATCCAACTGATAAATACCATAACAATACAAATATTCATGCAAAACTTCCCTTTTTTCCTCCGGAATCCGGAAGATGCTCTTATTATTATCCATTGCTACTACAATAAAAACATCTGTATATTCCTCATCTCTTTTTTGAATGATATATTTCTCTCCTGTTTCTTTCTCCCGTATTTTACATAACTTTCGAAAATGCAGAAGATCCAGCGATGGCCTTAAAAATTCCGAATAGACCATCGAATCCGTTCCATTAAAAAAACATGGCACTGTAAGATCCTGCTTTTCCCAATCAATATACTTATGCCATGCAAGATCCTTTTCGTTGAATGATCTGATTCTAATGGACTTTTCATTAATTTCCATTCTCACATCCTCCTGTCTGTTCGTTATGTGTTTCGTACATATTCAACATCATCGGAATTGTCTGTTCAATCACATCTCTGACCTCTTTTCTTCTGGTTTCGATATTATACCGGGCAATCTTTCCTTTCATTTTTTCGTTCCACACTTTCTCCAGATTCGGATTTACTTCCTTTCCTCCAATGGGTCTGTTTCCAGTCTCGGCTTTTGCCATAATATCAGCGCAATCATTCCCTACACCATGAACAAAATTTTCTCCTGATTCATGCGATTTTACCTTTTCAAACTTCACTTTTATTCCGCTTTCCGATTTGATTTTTTTCAATTCCTCTCCATAGAAAACCGGCTCGTTCTTTTTCTTATCGTAATTTCCTTTATAAATGTTTTGCGCAATTTCAAGGTCATGTACGATTACAACATTCTTAATATTCTTTTTCCCAGCACAGATTTCGAGCGCACGTCTCACACCTTCCATTTCACCGACATCGCTTCCGCTTGCCAGTACAAATCTATGCTTTCTCCGATTCGTTTCTTCTGAGTAACTGGCTTTATCCCGAAAAACATCCTTATACCAGAATTCTTCCGGTTGTACTTCCCCCATAACTGGATCGTAGTCTTTTCCGTATCTCCATGCATATACATTGTGTTCCGTAATATTACCTTCACCAATGCGCTCGCCTTCACCATCCAGCAGCCTTCCCGATTCATAATATACTTCCTGATTTTCTTTAAAGAAAATCAAAAATCCATATGCAGCATACATCTCTTCCTGTGACAATTCATTCAATTTTTGATAATCAAAATTCAGACTTCCATCTGAGTAAATAATTGCATCTGTATTTATCATATTCATACTGTTTTCTCCTATTTGTTTGTTATCATTGTTGCACCTATTGCCATTACATGTTCCAAATCGCCCCAAATACATATTCTCTGTGGATACTTTTGTTCCAAAGCATCCCATAATCCAACATCATCACTTCGGCTTCCCGCAAGATAAATCTTTGAAATATTTTCGATTTCTTCTTTTTCCTGCAATTGCCACACTGCCTTGATACACTCCTGATAAACTGGTGCAAAACATGCGGTATAATCTTTTATCGGCAAAGTCTCTTCGACCGCGAGCCAGCCATTGTCATACTTTATAACAGCCTCATCATTTCGCACAAACTGGCGCCTGATTCTTGAAATGCCTGATTGAAATGTTTCGTATGCTCTATGATACTTTTCATCCTCCAGCGTAATTCCCACTGCTACAAGTGACGGCTCGATACAATTTTTCATTTTATGAAACAAGCTTTCTTCTGCATCTCTCACAAGTTTTTGAAAATTTTGCACCGGATTGGACCTTGCCTTACAAACACATTTATGATCTTCTCTCTCTATCAATCCTAACTCAAATTCTGCTTCGTCCAGATAAAACACAATCGCATATTCGCCTTCCTGCAAACGATATTTTTCTTTTTGATTGTAAACCTCCGCAATGGCATTCATTCCATTTGTTGTTATGGAAACATCCGGAAATGCAGCAAGTTCCGCAGCTGCGCGGACAATATCGATTCCATCAAGGTTTTTCCCAGCTAACTGCATATCCGCCATAATCTCAGGCGTAACTTTTGCCCCCGGTGCCAGATTTGCCTTTTCTTTCCGTTCTCTGATTGCCATTGTAATATCAGAGCATGAAGGTATCTCTCCCTTTAAAATCACATTGACCTTGTGCGGTCCGACATGCGAAATCATTCTTTGATTTTCCAGTATCGACCGGCACATAAGTGCAAGCTTGGAATACGCTATGCCTGCTCTGCGCAGATTGCCAGTCCCACAGAAACCATATCTTTCGCCTTCGGAATATTCTCCTTCCAAAAACGCAGGTACTCTTTTAATTATACCATCTTCTTCTGCAAATACCACATAACTTTCTTCCATTCCGAGTGCAATTCCAAGCGTCCCTTTCGCTTTTTTTAAGGCGGGACATTCCGTTTCAAAAAGATATGGCTGATACGTTTTGTTCCAAACCTTTTTGTAAATATCCTCATAATAATAGCGGATATAACAAACTTGGTAAATTAACTTCCGGTAGCTTTCCGCAAGTTCATGCCTCTGATAAGCCATAAGCCAATGTTTTGGGAAAACTTCCGGTATCAATTTTTCCAGATTTGCCATAAACTCTTTCTTATTAAATTTCACCCTCTCAATAAAAAAAGCCGGGTCATCTTTTGCCCGGATCAGCCTTTCTGCCTCATAGGTCTTAATTGCCTGTTCTACGGCGAAAATATCCGGCATCACAAAAACCTCTTCATATGGCGTACGAACAAGAATTGCACGATTCCGGCCATCGCCTAAAAAGGTATATTCGTCCGCCCAATACTGAAAAGGCAACATCCTTCTTTTGTCACCAAATGCATTGTTATAACGCACAAAAGCTCTTCCGTTATGTCCGTCTTCTCTTCTGTTATACAGACAAAAATACCCATCTTCTGCAATTTCCCGCAATGCACTTTCCGGAACGAGAAACTTTCCGTTTTTGATTTTTCCCTTTTCGTAAAGGATATCCTCTTTTCCCGCTTCAGAAGAATATAAAAATATTTTGTCCGTTTCGTTGGAATTTTCCAACTGCACATAACATTCCGTGACCGGCATCATGCGATCCAGATTCAGGCTGAGCCAGTTTTCCTCTTCCTCCAGCCATTGTGTGAAATAAGTAAAGGCGGAAAGAAATCCGGATTGCTTCGCAACCTCATAGATATTTCCGCCCAGTTTTATCGCACTGTTATAAAGATGACACATCTTCTCTACGAATTGTTTGCTTTTCTGTATCTTTTGCATGATAGATTTCCTCCAATTCCTTTTTCGTTAAATATTTTTTTTTGCTCGAAAGAACTTTCTGAACCAAAGTATCCAGCATTTCTCTTTCGTTCCTTATAATTTGTCTTGCCTGCTGCAATTGCTCCGACAAAATCCGGTTGATGACCAGTCTTGCCTTTTCAAAATGCAAGAGTTCTTCTTCCGAGATAACTGCCAATCCCACCTCCTGTTCATACATTCCATAAAGACAGACCATTTGCTTTGCCAGATCCGTTGCCTGTTGCAAATCGCCACTTGCCCCTGGTGTCAGTCCGTATCCAGCCTCCTGTTCGGCCGCACGTCCTCCAAGACTCATACAGATTATTTGAAGAAGTTTCTCTTTTGATGGGTGTTCTCCTACTTTTTCAGGTTTCACATACCCATTAAAATTTTCTCTGGCAACAACACTCATATAATCTGGAACATTGCCATAATGCAAATGGATCAGGGCATGCCCGGCTTCATGATAAGCGGTATGCCTGATTTCTTTCTCAGAGTCCTTGGTATTTTCTTCTCCGTAACGGCATTTTTCAAACACCGCATCCAGCATCTCATCATCCACAATGGCGTTCGAGCGAATTCCTTCCCGAAGAGCTGCCTCTACGATATTTTCTAATTTTGCCGGGCTCATTCCGACAGACCTTTCGATCAGGTTTTCCACTTCCTGTGCGGAAATGTGAAACAGATTTTCATGCGCATTGATAAGTTTCTCCAAAATCCACTGTCTTCCCTCCTTTTTTGGAAGATCTACACAGAATGTACGGTCAAAACGTCTTACCAGTGCCTCATCGATATTTCCTTGTAAATTGGTCGCGGCCATCACGAATACCGGTTTTTCATCCATATTTGCAAAACCGTCAATCTCCACAAGCAAAGCATTCAGTGCCGGATTAAATCCAATCATATTGCGGTGGCTTCCCACTGCATCGAGCTCATCAATAAAAAGGACTGCCGGCGCATACTTTCTTGCAATGCGAAATACCTCATGAACCTTTGCAGCCCCGCCACTTATCAACTCATCCGCACTGACTGACAAAAAGTTAACATCCGATTCCGTCGCCACAACTTTCGCAAGTGATGTTTTGCCTGTTCCAGGAGGTCCATACATTAAAGCACCTTTCGGTGGTCTTACCCCCTTTTGGCGAAACTCTTTCGGATTACGCAGATATTGGATGAAAAACTGAAGTTCCTCTCTCACATCGGAAGAAACAAAGATATCGGACCATTTCTTGTCCGGTTTTATCTCATCTATGATCAGCGCATTTTTATCCTCTGCTTCAATCGCCATCTCAAATTTCAGATTATAGAATATAATTTTTGCTTTTTTGTTTTTGAAATCCAGTTTCTTTCTTGTCTCGTAAGTTAAGACCTGATGTCGGACACTTAGTGTATCAACCGCCCGGATACAGCAGATATCAGAATAACAACGTTGCAATTCCTTATAGAAATTCCGGCTGTCAAGAAAGCCTTTTGCCCCAAAAGACAGCAAATTATGTTTTTCTCTTTCCGAGTAATCATATTGGCTTTCATCCAGTAAAAGATAGATTGGAAGTGAAGCATTTTCTTTTCTTGTCTCAAAGAACAACTTACTTCCCGCACTCTGCACATTGCTGATATCCAAAGACTTCTCCCTTGCACTGCGTCCAAAATTGAAATCGATCACAGAAAACAGAACATTGTTTTTCGCCATCATTTTCATGTATTCATCCCTGTCAGAAAGGAAACACACTTCCACATGATTTTTAAGGAATACCTTCTCTTTGTTCTCACCAAACATATCCCTTGCAAACACAAGAATCATACCATTCCTCTCTCCGCTGTAAAAATCTCGGATCTCCTGTGTTGCATGCTTAAAATCGCATTGAAACTCAACTTTTTTCGGTACGCACGCATTGTTTAATCCTACTTTTTCTTCTACCAGCATGAAAAGCTCGTAAAGTTCCTTATCCAAAAGCTTACCTGAAATTTTAGATGCATTTCTTGCATCCTGTTTTCCACCGATTGCATATTGAACCGTTGCTGCCAGAATGTCCTTTCCTTTCGACACATCGATTCCATACTTTTCTTTTGTTGCCTGAATCTGCTGATCGACATCTTTTTGAATTACTTTTCGGATTGCATCTGCACCAAGGTGGTTGAACATAATGATCGTATTCGAAGAAAAACGCGAGATCAGTTCCGGTGGAAAATAAGGTACATTTGTATCACTCTTAACATCTTTTTCCAAGGCATCGATGATCACTTTATTGCTCAACTGTGATAAGTCCTCACTTTGAGCCTCCTGATAAAGCTGTCTTCCCGCATTTGTTGTAAAAATCAGGATGCAATTGTGAAAATCGATATTTCTGTCGTAATAACGGTCGAAACAGACTCCCTCGTCTAAAATTTGTAAAAACATCCGAACCACTTCACTCGCAGCCTTTTCAATTTCATCGAACAAAATGACGCATTTGGGATTTGCTGCCACATAACTTGTAATTGTTCCTGGTTTGGCACTCTTCCAAAATGTAGAAATCCCTTCCAGTTCCTCAAGACTGTCCCTGTTTGCGAAACCAGACATATCAAATCTCTTATAAG
>ENA-UOJO01003384-UOJO01003384.1-human-gut-metagenome-genome-assembly--contig:-P57-NODE-3384-length-15186-cov-5.104223_pt1 | contig 15186 bp, 15 predicted proteins | sample MGYA00242351_ERZ723898 | MGnify/ENA metagenome assembly ERZ723898 | reverse complement strand
ATATATTTGTCATAAAAATAAAATATAATAAAAATATAAGGAAGAAAAACATTAATTAGGATGAAAATCTTATAATGTTTACATATTTATTGTATAATAATTATGATGCTATTAATATTAAAAATAGTGTATATTTTGAAAAGAGGGATGAGTATGGAGATGATTTTAAAAGAGGCTTGTGATTTAGTTGTTAATAATTACAGAAAGCTTAAAGATTCATTAAGATACGATGGGGATTTACTTAATCATTTTGGTTCATTAGTAATAGGTAATAAAAGTACAGATGAAAGTATTTTAAAAATAAAAAATATAAGAACAATAATAAAAAATAAAACACCAAGAATGTCAGAATTTAGAGGCGATATACTTTATATGGTTTCTATATTAATAAGCAAGGAGCCTAATGTAGACGAATACATAGAAGAAATATTAAAAGTATATGATGATATGTTACAGTATGGATTTACTGAAAGTCCACATCTTGTTTTATCAGCATATGCAATAGTAAAGCATGGAAATGTACATGAGTTGGATTTAATAATGAAAAACATGATGGAAATTTATAAAGTTATGAAGGTTAATTATAAAGATATAACAAATGAAGAAGATTATTTAGAATGTGCACTTCTTGCATTAAATGGTATAGATAAAGAAAAAAGTATATTATATATGGAAAAATGGTTTAATTCTGTTGTAAAGCTTAATATGTTTTCAAAAAATGGTGTTCAAGGATTAACTTTAGCTCTTTTATTAAATCATAATAATCCTGAATTTAATCTTGTTTCACAATTTTTGAAGGAATTCCAAAATAAAGATATAAAAATAAGCCATCAGGTTTTGGCATTACTTGGAATTGCAGCAGGTGAAGAGGAGCCTAATGCATATGTAAAAAAAGTGAAAAGTGTTATAGAGTATCTTTGTGATCAAGAATATGAATATGAATTTTATATGGATAAAAGTTTTATAGCATTTATAGCAATAGCTTTAGTTGAAATAACTAAAGATGATAAAAAAGATAAATTTTTAGATGAATTAATATCTATGGTAGTATATTCCTTTATAACTAGTAAAAAACAAGGAATTGTATCTGAAATTTTAGCATAATTTTATTAAGAGTATCATTTAGGTTATAAATTTGGCCTGGATGGTACTTTTTTTTTGTTTTGGAATATTTATATAGTAAAAGTTATAGGAAGTGAAATTATAAGAGATATTTGGCTGAGGTGAGTATGTAATGAAAAAGAAATTATCAGAAAATGAGGTTATTTTTCATTTTAACTTAAATAAGAATTATGGCAATTTATCTTTTAAAGATTTAGAAGAAATTTCAGATGTTAGAAAGAAAATAAAGAAATCAATAGATATTGATAAACCTGGATATAATTTATTTATAGTAGATAATTATTCAAGAGATAGGATAGAAATAACAAGAAAATGGATAGAAAACATGTATAGAGGTAAAAAATTACCCACAGATATTGTTTTGTGTACTTTACAAGATATAAACAATCCTATTTCATTAATATTACCAGGTGGTAAAGGAAAATATTTAAAAGAATCAATAGATGATTTGAAAAATATGTATTATAATGTGTCATTAGATTTTTATGAATTATCTGCAAATTCTGAAAGAGATAAAATACTTGAAGAAATTGAAAGAAAACAAAATGAATATATTGATAAGCTTATAGATTTTTCTAAAAAAGAAGGATTTGATGTAAAGGCATCTAAGGATGGTTTTGCCTTTGTTCCCATAACAGATAAAGGAGAAATGACAGAAAGTGAATATGAAGGTCTTACCTGCAAAGAAAAAGAGCTTATTACAGAAGGTGCCCTTAATTTAAAAAATAAGGCACAAGTAATTATTGAAAAATTAAGAGAAATTGAAATTAAATATAATGATAAATTGAAGGAAATATATTTAGAGCATATTATGTGTGAAATGTATGAGAAAAAGGAAAATACCATAATTAAATTTATAGATTGTATTGAAGCATCTAAATATATTGAGAATTTGTGCAATTGTATAGAAAAGGATTTAGTAAATTCATATAATTGTAGTGAATCTTATGAATTTGAAAAGGGTATTGATAATGTATTAAATAAGTATAATATAAGTATACTTGTAAATAACAAAGATACAGATATTCCTAAAGTTATATATGAAGAAGAACCTACAATAAATAATTTATTTGGTTATATAGAGTATGAAAGTGAAGAAGGTGTATATACATCAAAATTGTCATCAGTATATCCAGGATCAATTTTAAGAGCTAATAACGGTTGTTTAATAATAAGATTATCAAGTCTTATAGAAAATCCATTAAGTTATAATATGTTAAAAAAATCACTAATAAAAGGTAGTGTTACTATAGATAGTAACAAAAACTATTTAGATATATTACCCATTACTGGGCTTAAGATTAAGGATATTAAAGTAAATACAAAAATAATTTTAATTGGAGATTTATCAAGCTATAATATTTTGTACAGTGTTGATGAAGATTTTAGAAATTTATTTAAAATGAAAATAGAATATCCTAAGGAAGTTAAAGTAAGAAAGGGCATATTTGAAATATTAAGAAATTATATAATAAATAAATGCGAAAAGCTTAAGCTTTTAAAAATAGATGAAGATGCAGTGGTTGAAGTTATAAAATATTTATCAAGGATTAGTGGTAATAGAAATAAAGTAAATATAGACTTAGAAGAAATAAATAAAATAATAATTATTGCAAGTGCAGAAGCTAAAACTAATAATAAATTGAAAATAACAAAGGATGAAATAAATAAAATATTATATGAAGATGAATTTTACAGTGAAAAAATAGATGATTTTTATAGAGAAAATAAAATTATCCTACCATTATCAGATAAATTAATAGGCTCTGTAAATGGTCTTGCTGTAATTGATACTGGATATTTTTCTTGTGGCAAGATTATTAGAATTACAGGAGTGTGCTCAAAAGGCAGTGGCAAAATAATAGATACTCATAAAGAATGTAATATGTCAGGTAAAATTCATGAAAAATCTTTAAGTATTCTCTCTGGACTTCTTAATGGACTTATAAATCCATATAATAAAATTCAAGTTGATTTTCATTTAAGCTTTGAACAAGTATATGGTGAGATAGATGGAGATAGTGCATCAGTTGCAGAAATGATATGCATGTTATCAGCTCTTAGTAAGCTTTCTGTAAAGCAAAATATAGCTGTTACAGGATCTCTTAATCAGTTTGGAGAAGTACAGCCAATAGGTGGTATAAACGAAAAGATAGAAGGCTTTTATAAAATATCATCTATGTATAACAAAAATAAGGTAGCTGTTGTAATTCCAGCTTTAAATAAAGATGAAATTGTATTAAACTCTGAGCTTGAAGATGCTGTTAGAAATAATAAAATAGAGATTTATACAATGGAAACTATTGAAGATGCTATAGAGATAATGATTCTTGATGGAAAAATGTCCATGAAAGAATTTTGGAAAATAGTAAATGATGAAGTTAAAAAATTTAGCTGAGAAATTAAGAATTAATAATTAATAATTAAGTGGCTTTTACGCTTTGCTTAAAAGCCAATCTCTATAGGAGATAATTAATAATTATTATATTTAGGCCCAAAGCATTTATGCTATTAGATCTTATGTAAAATTTAGTGTAGGCTTTGAAGCTGTAGCTTGTCTACCCATACAATATAAAATTAAAATTTTTACGACGAAGGAGTAAAAATATCCTAAATTCTTAATTATTAATTAACCAAAGCTGTAAGTGATGAAAAATAGAAAATGAAATGAAGCAAATATTTGAAACCACCCTTAAAAAGGAAGGAGCAAATATTTGAGACCACACTAAAAAAGTAGTTGACACTAAATTTTAATTTATGGTAAAATATGGAAGAGGATTTATAGGAGGTGTGGTCAAATTTGTTCGTTAAATTTGAAGAAATAAAAAGCACTTTAATTGTCTATTTAGCTGGGGAGCTAGATCATCACAATGCTGAAGAAATAAGAGTGAAAATTGATGATAAAATAGACACAAATCAAATTAATAAGGTAATTCTAGATTTTTCTGAGGTTACATTTATGGATAGTTCGGGGATTGGTGTTATAGTTGGCAGATTAAAGAAGGTAACATCAAGGGATGGAAAAATGTGCATAACAAATATAAATAGTAGGGTTTACAGAGTTTTTGAATTGTCAGGACTATTTAAAATAATAAAGAGTTATAATAGCGTAAGAGAAGCATTAAAGAATATTTAGTGGAGGTTAGAAAAAGGTGTACGATAATAAAGTTAAAATTGAACTTCAAAGTAAATCTAAAAATGAAGGTTTTGCACGTGTTGCAATTTCTGCATTTGTTGCACAATTAGATCCAACTATAGAAGAAATAACAGATGTAAAAACAGCTATATCAGAAGCTGTTACTAATTCTATAATACATGGATATGATGGAAGAGATGATGGAACTATAATTATTGAAGCAGCAATAAAGGAGAGGAAAGTATTTATATCTGTAATAGATTATGGAAAAGGAATCGAAAATATTCATAAAGCTATGGAACCATTATACACATCAAGACCAGATTTAGAAAGATCAGGAATGGGATTTACAGTAATGGAAAGTTTTATGGATACAGTATCTGTTGAAAGTTCTGTTGGCGATGGTACTAAGGTATTAATGACAAAAACTTTTAATTAATTGCATAGGGGAATAATATGGAAAAAGGGAATGTAAATAGAGAGGAATTTAGCTATGAGGCTAATATGCAATTAGTTGTTCTTGCTCAAGGCGGAGATGAAAAAGCAATGAACCAGATAATTGAAGTTAATCTTCCTTTAGTGACTTCAATATGTAAAAGGTTTTCTAATAGAGGTTATGAATATGAAGATATATATCAAATAGGCTGTATAGGATTGGTTAAAGCTGTAAATAATTTTGACTCAAAATATGGAGTTAAATTTTCAACATATGCAGTTCCTATGATAATTGGAGAGATAAAAAGGTTTTTAAGAGATGATGGAATTATTAAAATCAGCCGAAGTATTAAGGGAACAGCTAAAAAGTTGCATTTTGCAAAGGAAGAATTAACTTTTAAACTAAATAGGGAACCAACCATAGACGAATTATCTGAATATAGTGGAATTGCTAAGGACGATATACTTATTGCAATGGAATCATTAAATAGTCTTCAGTATCTTTATGATACCATTCATCAAGAGGATGGTGCACCAGTTTTATTAATTGACAAGATAAGTGAAAAGCCAGATTATAATGTAGATATTCTTGATCAAATAGCGTTAAAAGAGGCTTTAAGCAGTCTTGATGAAAATTCAAGGAAAATAATTATGCTTAGATACTTTAAGGATAAAACGCAGGTTCAGGTAGCAAAAATGCTTGGAATAAGTCAGGTTCAAGTTTCGAGAATAGAAAAAAGGGTATTAAAAATAATGAGAGAAAAACTTGAATAATTTTTTATAATATAGTGGTATAATAAGTAGAAAAAAAGGCTGTCGCACGAAAATAGTGTGATAGCTTTTTTGTTTAAATAGCAAAAGGTACTTGTGATAGAAAACAAAAAGGCAAGCTTAATGCTTGCCATAGTTATTACCATTCTCCAGGATATGCAATAATATATGCAGTAACCATTTGTCGTCCAAAGCTTAAACAATCTGATTCAGAATTCATAAATAAATCTATTTTATTTCCCTTTATAGCAGAACCTGTATCGCAGGCAATGGCATAACCATAACCATCAATATAAAGCTTAGAACCAAGAGGTATTACATTAGGATCTACAGCTACAGAACTTATACCATTTGGAACTCTAACAGGAGTTAATCCCATGGCTGTTATTGTATGAGCAGTATAAGCAGTTGCTTCTAAAGATAATGTTTTCTTTGCCATAGATGTATTAAATGCTGCTATAGTATCACTATCACCTCTAGAAACTTGTGAAGAACTAGAAGAAGCGCCAAGTGTTTTAAGTTTTTCCTTTGCTGTTTTAATTGCATCATTTGTTTTATTAACTACAGATTGCACAGATAATTGAGGAAGCAATCCTTCAAGAGTTGAAACTGCCATTTGTAAATCACTTGAGCTATTTGAAGTATTAGCAACATTTATTTGGTTTTTTACTAAGTTATTTTCATTTTCTTCAATGGATGTTGAGATTTTTACAAGTTCTTCAGAAAGCTTTACCTTTTTTTGTGATAATTCATCTTTCTTAGAGTTAATACTATCTAAGTTTGATTGCATTTCAGAATGTAAAGATTCTAAATTTGCTTTTTCATCTTCAATTTCTTTTTTAGAAGCTTCTACAGTAGAAACTTTATTCTTTGTATCATTAATTAATTTATTGTCTAATTTAACAATAGTTTTTGCTGAATTAATTCTTCTTAATAAATCACTTAATGATTCTGATTTTGCAAGAAATTCAATTAAATCAGAAGAAGAGGTTGTACCACTTTTATACATTTCTCTTAGTCTGTTATCAAGTAAGTTTTGATTACTGTTAATATCATCATTAAGTTCTTCAATTTGTTTTTCAGTATTTTTTATGTTATCTTCAGTATCTTGAATTTTATTTTCATTATCTGAAATTTTTGCATTTATTGTTTCTATTTCTGTTGTAATTTTTGAAATTTCATCGTCTAAATTTTTTAGTTCTGATGATATTTCAGTATATTTTGTTTTACTATCTGATAATTCATCAGCATGTACATTTAATGGAGCTAGAGACATCAAAACAGTAGAGCATAATAAACCAATTATAATTTTTTTTCTCATTTTAACCGCCTTTTATATTCTTTTATTTGTAGTGATGTTTTAAACTACTATTATATAATAACATAAATAGGGTGATAATTAAAGTTAACGTTTACAATAAATTCATATTTTTTGTAATTAAAAATGACATATTGTATAGTCTGTAAAAATGAAGTATAGTAGTCATGAAAATAATAAAGGAGTGATTGTTATTAGTAGTTTAGGTAATAGAACAAAAGGTGTTATATATATTATTATGTCAGCATTTGGATTTGCTATGATGTCAGCGTTTGTAAAGCTTGCTGGTGATTTGCCATCATTTCAAAAAAGTTTCTTTAGAAATATTGTGGCTGTTTTGGTGGCGCTTATTACAATAATAAGATATAGAGGAAAGTTATTTGGAAGTCTTGAAAATCAAAAAATATTACTTCTTAGAAGTACATTTGGAACATTAGGAATACTTTTTAATTATTATGCTATTGATAGGCTTGTTTTATCAGATGCTAACATGTTAAATAAGCTAAGTCCTTTCTTTGTAATTATTTTTTCAGCTTTATTTTTAAGTGAAAAAATTAACTTTAAGCAGACTATATCAATTATTATTGCATTTGTAGGAGCAATTTTTATTATAAGACCTTCAATGAATTTTGAAGTTTTTCCAGCTTTAGTTGGACTTTTAGGGGCAATATCAGCAGCTGCTGCTTATACATGTGTAAGAGCAATAGGAAATAAAGAACAGCCTTATACAATTGTGTTTTATTTTTCTTTTTTCTCATCAGTAGTATTATTACCATTTGTAATTATATACTATATGCCAATGAGTTTTATACAACTTGTATATCTTTTGCTTGCAGGTGTATTTGCAAGTATTGGTCAATTTGGAGTAACTCTTGCTTATAGATATGCACCAGCAAAGGAAATTTCTATATTTGATTACACTAATATTCTTTTTTCAGCATTAATAAGTATATTTGTATTTGGAACATTTCCAGATGGATTTAGTTTTATTGGATATATTATAATATTTGCTGCAGCATTATACATGTTTATTTATAATAAAAAGCTTGATAATAAAGATAATTGTTGATTTTAAAATATAAAATACTTAAAAATTCAGATAAAAAGGATATTGAAAAATATAAGTAAAAATAAAAGGGCTGTCACATTAAAAAATAGTGCGACAAGCCCTTTTATTTTTATTGACCTGTAACAGCCTTTTCTATTTTTTTAATATGATTATCTAAATGGTATGGGTTAACGTGAACCATACAATGCTTAATTGTTTCATCTTCTTCAATAAGATTGTGGACATTTTGTGCTATTTTATGACCAGCTTCAACTGTAATAGTAGCATCTACTGCTATTTCTACATCAACAAAAAGTTTACTTGCATATTGTCTTGTTTTTAATGAATCAATATGTATAACACCATCAACTGAAAGAATTTTATTTGTAATGTCATTTACTTTTTCAGGTGAAGCAGATTCATCAATAAGTTGAGCTATACTTTGTTTTAAAATATCAAGGGCTACTTTTATAATAAGTACACATATAATTAAAGCTACTAATGGATCTAAAAAAGAATAGCCAGCTCTAGCACCAATGATTCCTATTAATGCACCAATTGAAGAGAGAGAATCTGAACGATGATGCCATGCATCTGCTTTTAATGATGCACTGTTAATTTCTTTTGCATATTTCATAGTATAATGATACATCCATTCTTTAGATATTATAGATATTATTGCTGCAAATATTGCTAAAGCTCCAGGTGTAGAATAAGTTCCTTTTAGTATGTTTTCTATTCCAGAATAGCCAATTCCAATTGCAACCAAAAACAACATTATAGAAAGAAATAATGATGATAAACTTTCAATTCTTTCATGACCATAAGGGTGTTCCGTATCTGCAGCTTTATGTGAAAGCTTTAAACCTATAATAACACCTATAGTGCTTATAACATCAGAAAAAGAATGAATTCCATCAGCCATCATTGCTGAACTTTGAGCAACAACACCTATTACAATTTTAATAATTGAAAGAAACATATTACCTATTATTGTATTTTTGCTTACTTTAAGCCCTATATCAAGTTTTTTATCCCCCATAAAAACATCTCCTTTTAATTTTTTTAAATTATCAATTGAAATTGGCAAAAACATTTAACAATGTATGTATTTATATTGAATTATAATACTTTCGATAATATAAATCAACATAAAAATATTAATATCTTCTATCAATTGAGAATGAAAAAACTGTTAATTGTATTAAGTTTTAGTTTGGATTCTATTAATTGCTTAATTATTAATTCTTAATTTTTTTTGATTTGTTAATTTGTTTTGTAATAGTAGAAACAAATATGACTCCAAGAGCAATGCTTCCAGCACTAGCAATAGTATTAAGACCAAGTTCTACAGAAGTGGCAATATTACCCTGAATAGCTTCATACATTGTATAGTACATGCCCGCTCCTGGAACCAATGGAATGATAGATGAGATTACTATTGTTGTAACAGGTGTTTTTAAGTATCGTGCAAGAATTTCTGAGTATATGCTACAGCTTATGGAAGCTATAAAAAGTGATATTATAGTAGAATTAGTATATTTGAGGCATATAAGGTAGAAAAACCACGAAATTCCTCCACCTATAGATGCATAAAAAAGTTTCTTGCCTCTTATATTAAAAAGTATGCCAAAACCTATACAACCTATTATAGTTAAAAAACTTTGAAGTATTATCGTCATAAAATACTGCCTCCTAAGGTATTAACGTAAAATCCAATTACAGTACCTGTTCCTGCTGCAATTGATAAAGCTATAAGTATTGCCTCACTTCCTCGTGTAAGACCAGATAAATAATCACCAGCAATAGTATCACGTATAGCATTTGTTATAGCAAGCCCTGGAACTAAGAGCATTATTGCACCAATTATAGTTTTATCAATGTGAAGAGGAATATGTATAATGTAAAAGAGGATTGCTATAATACTAGCTACTGCAGCACAAGTATAGTTAATGAAAAAATTATTTATATTAATTTTTGTGAAATAATTGCTTATGCATTTTATTATAAATCCTATAAAAGCTGCACAAAACAAATCATATATATCTCCACCTAATATATATGAAAATATTCCGCTTATAATTGCGGCAAAAATAAGTACTAATTTATTGTTGTAGCTTTTTTCATTTTCAATATTAATAAGTTTTTCTTGTAAAATATCTAAATCTAGTGTCTTTTTTTGAATTTGTCTTGAAAGAGCATTTATTTTATGAATTTTATCAAGGTTCAAATTCATATAGGTAATTCTTTTTAAAAGGGATAAAGTCTTAGTCCCATCTGATATGGATACTATAATTCCAGTAGGTGTAACAAAACTGTCAGCAGTTTTTACTCCATAGCTTAAACATATTCTACATATTGTATCTTCTACCCTATATGTTTCTGCACCACTTTCTAAGAGTATTTTACCAGCAAGAGTAGCAACTTCAAGTAATTTGTTAAATTCCACCATAAAAAAGCCTCCTACAATATATTTAATTAATTATAACATAACAAAAAGACACAAAATACTTTAATAATTTCATATTTCAAAAAAAGAAGTTGATTAAAAAATAAAATAAAAGTATAATTTATACAAATAGAATTTTGAGGTGATATAAATAATGGATTTTAACAATATTCAAAAGCAAGATGAAGAAATATACGGATTAATTCAAAAAGAATTAAAAAGACAACAAAAAGGAATTGAATTAATTGCATCTGAAAATATAGCAAGTGAAGCAGTAATGGAAGCTATGGGTTCATATCTTACTAATAAATATGCAGAAGGATATCCAGGTAAAAGATATTATGGGGGCTGTTATGTAGTTGATGAAGTTGAAGAAATAGCAAGAGAAAGAGCTAAAAAGTTATTTGGAGCAGAACATGCAAATGTTCAACCACATTCAGGTTCACAAGCTAATATGGGCGTTTATTTAGCTGTTTTAAATGAAGGTGATACAGTACTTGGAATGGATTTAAGTAATGGTGGTCACTTAACACATGGGGCAAAGGTTAATTTTTCAGGAAGATTATATAACTTTGTTTCTTATGGATTAAATAAAGAAACAGAAACTATAGATTATGAAAATGTAAGAGCATTAGCTAAAGAGCATAAACCAAAGCTTATAGTTGCTGGTGCTAGTGCATATCCAAGAATAATAGATTTTAAGAAGTTTAGAGAAATAGCTGATGAAGTTGGAGCTATGCTTATGGTTGATATGGCTCATATAGCAGGATTAGTAGCTGCAGGACTTCATCCATCTCCAGTACCATATGCAGATTTTGTTACATCTACTACTCATAAAACATTAAGAGGTCCAAGAGGTGGACTTATACTTTGCAAAGAAAAATATGCAAAGGCAATAGATAAAACAATATTCCCAGGAATTCAAGGTGGTCCTCTAATGCATATTATTGCTGCAAAGGCTGTATGCTTTAAAGAAGCTTTAGATCCAAAATTTAAAGAATATATGCAAAATGTAGTTAATAATTGTAAAGTTCTTGGTGATGAACTTGTTAAAAGAGGATTTAAGCTAGTTTCAAATGGTACAGATAATCATTTGATTTTAGTTGATTTAAATAATAAAAATATAACAGGAAAAGAAGCTGAAAATCTTTTAGATTCAATAGGAATTACATTAAATAAAAATACTGTTCCAAATGAAACTAGAAGTCCATTTGTTACATCAGGTGTAAGAATAGGAACTGCAGCTGTTACAACAAGAGGATTTATGACAGAAGATATGAAAGAAGTAGCAGAAATTATTGATGAAGCTGTAAAAAATAAAGATAAGGATTTAACATACTTAAAAGAAAGAGTTGAAGCCTTATGTGACAAACATCCTTTATATAACTAATAAACATAAGATAAATTATTTAAATAAAGTTTTTGTAAGATGAAGTGAAATTTTATCTTACAAAAACTTATATTTATTTATATGATATAAAATTTATTAAAATAAGAGGAGTTAAAATGAAATTGTTAAAAAAAGCATTAAGTAAATTTGTTACGTATTTTAAGTCTGTCTTTGAAATTGATACTTTAATATATATAGTACTTAGTATAGCGCTTCCATGGTCAATAATTGAAATTGCAAATATTTATCCAGGTGATAAAGTTACTATGGTATTTATGATTTAAGTAATAGCTATGTATTTTATATCAATAATATTAATATGCCCGATACTGGAAACAAATAGACAACTTAGAAATATATTGAAAGAAACAAAAAAATGTAAGTCTTTTAAAGAATTATCAAATCTTATAAAGCAAAAGAAAAATTATAAAATTAGAAATATTTATGTTGAGTTTGAGAAAAATATAAAAATAAAAGCAAGTAGTAGCGGCAAAGAAATTGCATATGCAGAAGTGGATTCATCTTATTATTTAGATGAGGATAATATAATTTATAATGATTTAAAAACAAAAACTATAGATCAAATAAGTCAGAGTCTTACTGGGGTAGGTATATTTGGTACATTTCTTGGAATAGTAAGAGGTGTAAGTAGCCTTGATGTAACAAGTAATGATGCCATGAGAAATGGTATAGCAACTCTTTTAAGTGGTGTAAAGGTGTCATTTAATTCAAGTCTTTATGGTATACTAGCATCTGTAATATTAATACTTATGTATAAGGTTCTTTTAGATATGACTAGTAGCAAAATTAATATGTTAAATAATGAAATAAACAAATTTGTTCAACCAGATTTAGAGGATTTAGAAAATAATGAATTAAATGAGCAAATAGCTTCATTAAGTAATCAAATTAATGAATTAAAATCATTAATGGAAAATAAAAAAATGAAGGTAGAAGAACTATGAAGAAATTTTTGAAAAAGAAATCTAATAAGGGAGAAGCTACATCTTATTGGATATCCTTTAGTGATCTTATGTCTGGTACTTTAATAGTTTTTATTCTTCTTTTTATATTTAAGCTTCTTGATTATCAGCAGACTATGGCTGAAAAGGAACAACTAATAAGACAAAGTATGGCAGAAAAGCAACAGATAATTGAACAAATGACAGATACAAGGGAAGAAATAGTTGAAAATCTTCAACAGGAATTTCAACAACAAAGTATGGATATTGAAGTAGATTCCAAAACAGGTGCTATAACATTATCAGAAGCTATACTTTTTGATTTTGGTAAAAGTGATTTGAAAAGTGATGGAAAAGCAGTTCTTCAAAAATTTATGCCAATATATGTAGAAACCTTACTTAAAGACGAAAAGACAAAAGATAATATTTCGCAAATAATTATTGAGGGACATACAGATGATGAAAGTGGTTCTGATTCTGATGCTTCATATATTTATAATTTAAAATTAAGTCAGGACAGGGCATATAGTGTATCGGAATATGTGCTTGGAAATGAAATGCAGTATAAATTTAAATCTGAGTTGAAAAAATTAATAACTGCAAATGGAAGAAGTTATTCAGCACCTATACAAAATGCAGATGGAACAATAAATCATGAAAGAAGTAGAAGAGTTGAAATAAAATTTAGACTTAAAGAAGAAGAAGCTCTTCAAAAAATTCAAGATGAACTTGATAAAAGTCAAAAGGAATTAAATTAATGCAGAAGGCAAAGCCTTCTGCATTTTTTAAATAAATCCCCCATCTACTCTTAAGATATCACCAGTTATGTAGCTTGCATCACTGCTACATAAAAATACAGCTGCCTTAGCAATTTCTGAAGTATTTCCAAAACGAGAAAGAGGTATTTCTTCTGCTAATTCAGCTTTTTCTTCTTTTGAAAAACAGTTATTCATGGTAGTATCAATTACACCAGGAGCTATTGCATTAACTCTTATATTTGATGGGGCAAGTTCCTTAGATAATGCTTTTGTAAAAAGATTTATGCCACCTTTAGTAGTAGAATATAATACTTCCATGGAGGCTCCTACTTGTCCCCACATAGAAGAAATGTTTAAAATAGCTCCACCTTTATTATAAAGGTGTGGCACTACATGTTTTGTTAGGTAAATTGCACCTAAAAGGTTAGTTCCTATAATTGAATCTATATCTTCTTTAGAAGAATCTGAAAAAATGTTAACAATGCTTTTACCGGCATTATTGACAAGGATATCTATTTTGCCAAAATGTGAAATTGTTTCCGTTACTATTTCAAGGGTGTTGTTAAAATCTGAAATATCTTTTTTTAAAATTAAATAGGAAGCACCTATTTTTTTAATTTCATTTACTGTTTCGTTTATTCCATTATCATCTTTTGAATAAACCAGAGAAAGCAGTGCACCTTCTTTAGCAAATTCAGTAGCAATAGATCTTCCTATTCCTCTAGATGCACCAGTAATAATTGCCACTTTACCAAGTAATTTATTCATTTTTACCTCACTATATTTAAATTTTATTCTTCCTCAGCAACCTCTTGCTTTGGCATCCAAAATGTAAATTCAACACCATTATTATTTTGTAGATTAAATGGAAAATTGTGAAGATCCAATAGTTTTTTAACTATACAAAGACCAAGTCCAGTACTGTTTTTTGATCGTTCTCTAGATTTATCCATTCTATAAAATTTGTTAAATAATTTTGGTATTTCTTCTGGATCTATGTAAGCACCTTCATTTATAATTGAAAATTTAAAAACAGAATTATTTTCTTCAGAAAGTGATATGTTAATGTTATTGTTTTTGGGAGTATATTTTAATGCATTTGTAATTAAATTTGTTAATACTTGTTCAAGTTGAAATCTATCAGCAAGAATATATGAGTACTCTGTTGTAAAATTAACATTTATAGTCAAATTCTTTTCTGCTGCATCTAAAGAATGTTTTTTTACTACTTTATTTATTAACCTATTTACATTAAAAATTTCAAGCTTTGGTTTTTGTGTACCAGATTCAAGTTTAGAAAGCTCAAGCATATTACATACTAGAACGCCCATTTTTTTGGCTTCATCAATTATTGTTTCAAGATATAAAAGTACATCTTGATCAGAAACTATACCATCTTTTATTCCTTCTGCATAACCTTCAATAATTCCAATAGGTGTTTTTAATTCATGACTTACAGAATCTACAAAATCTTTTCTCATTATTTCAAGCTTTCTTTCATTTTCAATATCTATTTCAAGCTGTTTATTTTTTCTTTGAAGATCTTTTAATGCATCATCAAGAGTAGATGATAAAAAATTAAGGGTTTTTGCAAGGTTTCCAATTTCATCATCTCTTTCAACTTTACATTTTTCTGAAAAATCCATTTTAGACATCTTTTTTGCTACTTTATCAATATTTATAAGGGGTTTAGAAATTAAATTAGAATATATTGAAGAAAGTAAAATAGATATAAAAATAAATCCAATAAAAATATATATATAAAATTCACTTATTACACTTGTAGCTTCTGTAATA
>ENA-UOJO01003382-UOJO01003382.1-human-gut-metagenome-genome-assembly--contig:-P57-NODE-3382-length-15193-cov-3.791650_pt1 | contig 15193 bp, 13 predicted proteins | sample MGYA00242351_ERZ723898 | MGnify/ENA metagenome assembly ERZ723898 | reverse complement strand
ATATGAATAACCATATTTAAAATATTGTTTTAATATATCATATATACGTTTTTAGTATAGGAGGATTTTGCCGTGAACCTGAAACAGATGGAATATTTTATAACAATTGTCAATGAAGGAAGCATTTCCGCTGCCTCCAAAATACTCCACATATCCCAGCCGCCCCTAAGTACCCAGATGAAACTCCTGGAGCAGGAACTGGGCGTCACCCTTTTTGAGCGCGGTTCCCGCGCCATTGCCCTGACCCATGCCGGCAAGGTGTTTTATGACCGGGCCCAGGGCATACTGGACATGACCGGGGCCGCACGCCAGGAACTGGAGCAGATGGGACGCGGACTGCATGGATTTTTACGGCTGGGCATGGTTTCATCCACGGAAACCAGTTCCATCATTGGACGTATTGCGGAGTTCCGCAGCCAGCATCCCGGGATATATTTCCGTATCTACGAGGGAAATACGTATCAGCTCATGGATAAGCTGAACACCGGGCTGATTGAGGCAGCCATTGTACGGACCCCGTTCCCCGAGGATTCCTATGAATGCTCCTATCTGGCGGAAGAACCCATGATGGCCGTGGGAATGCCGGGACATTTCCCGGATGCGGCAGCGGACAGCATCAGCCTGGAACAGCTTTGCACCTGCCCGCTGATTATCTACCGGCGCTGGGAAGGGGAACTTAACCGCCTGCTCCCCCGTGAACGCCAGGATTACCTGTGCATCAATGACGATGCCCGCACCAGCCTTACGTGGGCCGGCACGGGCATCGGTGTTGCCATTGCTCCTGCTTCCATTGCCCGGCGCGCGCATCCGGGAATGCTTGTAAAGACCATTACCACTCCGGGCTTCACTTCACGCATCACGCTGATACGGCGCCGGGATGCGGCCATGTCCTCCATCGGACAGGATTTCATCCGCTATTTTAAGGAGGGATGGGACATCATTCCCTCCCAAACAGTTCCTTCCAGTAATAATTAATCTCAGCCCCGAAAAACAGGATGCACATGCACATATAGAGCCACAGAAGCATCAGCACGATGGCCGTAAGGCTGCCATACATATAAGAATAATTCCTTCCCCCGATATGGTTGAAATACAGGGAAAATGCAAAGGAAAATGCCATCCACCCCACGGTTGAGAACACGGCTCCCGGAATCTGCTCCCGCAGCTTTAATTTCTTATCCGGTACAAAGGTATAGATTCCAAGGAAGAACATAATCAGGATCATCAGAGCCCAAAGGGCCCTGAAATTGATGATATGGGTGACCACATCTGCCACAATAGGGAAACGGTTTACCATAAATGCCTGAATCATGTTCCCAAAAACCAGAAGGCCAAGGGAAAGGATGCATACCAGTATGAAAACAATGGTATAACCCGAGCAGATAAGCCGGCCCACCACATACCAGCGCTTCTCCCCATGCCCATGGACCCGGTTAAGTCCCCTGGCCACGCTGAACATCCCCCTTCCCGCCGACCACAGGGCCGTGATTGCCGTAACGCTTATCATGGTGGCCGGCGATTTAAGGGACAGGTCATTCACCACCCTGAATGCCAGGGATTTGTAATCCACAGGCACCAGACCTACAATCAATTCCATGAACTGCGCATTGCTGATGCTTGGTATCATCTGTACGGCTGTCAGCAGCAGCATGATAAACGGCACCACGGACAAGATAATGAAAAAAGAAACCTGGGCCGCGTACACAGTCATCTCATCCTCTGCATATTTATCATATACCTGTTTCACTGCCACGATTAAACCGAACATAAACACTCCTCTGATACTTAATATATTTCCCTGAAACTGCTCTCTTTAATCACTGGGATCATCTCTGTTTCCATACGTTCTATGCGTATGAAACGTCCCTGGTGAAGCTGCTCCACCAGGCGCTCCATGGATGCTTCGTCCCCCTGGACCTCCATCTCCACATCCCCGTCCCACAGATTCTTCACCCATCCCGTAAGTCCCAGGGACCTGGCCAGATAGCATGCCGTATACCGGAATCCCACGCCCTGTACCCGTCCTGAAAATATTATGTGTTTCCTGACTATTTTCATAACCCCATCACTCCATTACAATATCCTGCCACTCCATCACAAAGGCCTGCCGCTCCATCACAACACCCCATCACTCCATTATATTCTTCGGGGTCCCGTCCAGGTATGCGGCCACATTGTCAAATACAATCACAGCCCGCTTCACCAGCGCTTCCTTTGTGGCAAAGGCCACATGAGGGGTTACGATGATGTTGGGCGCTGAAAACAGCGGATGGTCCTTTTCCACCGGAGGTTCCTTTTCAAACACATCAATGCAGGCCCCCCCGATCCTGCCTTCAGACAGTGCCTCTGCCAGGGCCTCTGAATCCACTACCGGGCCCCTGGCCGTGTTGATAAGGACTGCATCTTTCTTCATCCATCCAATGCGTTCACGGTTCATAAGGCCACGTGTGCCATCATTGAGAGGCGTGTGCAGGGACACGATGTCACATTCGGACAGCAGGGTCTTAAGGTCTACAAAACGGATTCCCTCCACATCCTTGACAGTCCTGCTGTATGCCAGTACCTCGCATCCAAAGGCCCGGGCAATCCGTGCCACCCGAAGGCCAATGGCCCCGGTCCCAACCACGCCGAATTTCCTGCCTTCCAGTTCAAACCCAACCAGTCCGTCCTTGGTGCCCCCCTGACGGCATACCCGGTCACATGGGATTATGTTCCTGTAAAGGCTGATCAGCATGCCGAATACCAGGTCGGCCACCGCACTGGTGGAGTACCCCGCGCAGTTGCACACCGTGACCCCATGTTTCCGGCAGGCATCCATTGCAATGTGGTCGATGCCTGTAAATGCCACTGCCAGAAGTTTCAGCTCCTTGCACCCGTTTATTACATCCTCATTTAACGGCAGGTTGGATACCACAATGATTTCCGCATCCTTTCCGCGCTCAGTCAGCTCCTGTGTGCCCGTAACCTTTGTGTCGTGATATACAATCTCCACCCGGTCGCCCAAAGCTTCCTTTGCCATGGATAAAAGCTTATCCTCATCCACTCCAAGCGGTTCAATTATAACCATTTTCATCTCAATCTACCTCCGATATTTTATGCAGGGATTCATGGCCCCGCTGCAGGGCTTTTATTTCCTATCAATTATATAGCACCGGGTTGGATTTTACAAGCCAAACACAGCTCCAAGGCATTTCCGGCAGTCAATGATCCCCCCATCATTGTTCCATCTCCACCGCCAGCTTCAGATTGGCCTTCTCATATTCATTAAACACGCCTGCATCAAACTTATCTGCAGGATATATACCGGAATACCATATGTAGGTGCTGAAAAAATCATTCCAGATATCATTCTTGAAAATATATCCATAGCGGGCATAAATCTCATTGCGGAAAACCGCTGCCAGCTCCGGCGTCCAGCTTATCTGCCGCATTTCCTCCCTTGTGTAATATCTGGTGTCTGAATCAAAGACCGGCAAACCGTAATCCACAGGATATCCCCCTGCAGGATATCCGCCTGCGGCGCCTTCCTTAAGCTGCCTTTTATAAGCCGATACATTATAATGAAGCGCTTCTGTTGTTGGCGCGGACGCATCTGCCTTATGGTATCCATAATAATCCCATATGATTTCATTGGACAGGAACTGATACCCGGATGATTCCTTTTTAAGGGTCACCATACACTCCTGGCTAAACTGGGTATACCCGTCGGAAAGGCACCATATCCTGTACAGGTTTCCATCCGCCTCGCCTTTGGGACAGAAAAAGCTGCGTATGTTCGTATCACCGTGCTGCGTATAATACCGGTCATACTGGGGCAGGTAAACCCACCCAAGCCCTGTCTTCATCTGGCCAAGGGTAAATCCTGTTTTATCCAACAGGAACGCATCAATCTGTTTCTTATCCAGGCGCACCATATCTGTCATGATTTCCGTCTGGCCCACTGCATTGAGAAATGCATCCCTTTCTTCCCCTGTCATGGCAGACTGTTCCAGGCCGGCCCCTGAATAAAATACCTCATTCAGGTCCAGGTACTCCGGGGTCTTGTATTCAGACAGGAGAAAGCCGTAATTGTCAGCCTGGTTCAGATATTGTTCAAAATACCGCAGTTCCTCTTCTTTCAGCTGCCGCGGCGCCTCCCCGTCCGGGTCCGCAGATTCCCTATTTGGGTCCGCAGATTCCCTGTCTGGGTCCACAGATTCCCTGTCTGGGTCCGCAGATTCCCTGTCCAGGTCCGCAGATTTCCCTGACAGGTCATATGACCATTCTGTGTTGTAAGATTCTGACACTTCCTTCCCCTTTTCATCTATCCCTTCCTCATCGCTTCCGCCCAATCCCTTCTTTCCATTCCCATCTGAACCATGCCCTGGGCGGTCTGTTCCCTCCGCGTCTGTCCCAACCGCCCTGCCGGCATCCGGACTGCATGCCGACAGCCCCAGCATAAGCACCGCCGCCAACAAAAGAATCATGGCCCATGGCCCTTTTCTCTTTGATAGGCGGATTTCCTCCCTTAAGTCATGCCTCTCCCTTAAGTCATGCCTCTCCCTTAAGCCCTTCCTCTCCTTTGAATCTCTTTCCATCATTTGCCTCCTCAATTTATTACCAATATTTTACCATGGTTTACAAAATACAAATATGAAATTATCTTTAATTTTCAAGTTCTTCCGGCCAAAAAACCTGCTGTCAAAATAACAGCAGGTTCCCGGTTCTTGACAGGAATCACCTTTTGTATGGTTCCCTATGTATAACTCCTTATATATGGTTCCCTTTCTATTTCTCAAATCCCTTCCATGTGACTTTCCACTCCCCATACGCATACTTCAGTTCAAGGTTCAGGTAGGTATAGCTGTCCTCCCCTTCTTCCTTAAACCGATATACCGCTTCCGCATACACTTCCTTTAAATCCGGCTGATACCGTATCCTAAGTTCAGGCGGTTCCGAGTCATCCACGGACACCGGATTCTCCAGCTCCTTCCTGGAAAATGCACTGCATTCCCCAGCTGTTTTAACGTCCCCGCTTAAATATGCCTGACAGAACCGCAGGGCGGTGTCATAAACCTTAGACGATATCATGTCCACGCCCAATGCAGAATAAACACCTGACTGCAGCCCCTCCTCCAGGACTGCTACACTCCTGACGCCTGCATCAGGAAATACATCCTTATCAAAGCAGAACAGCACATAGATATCCCGTCCATCCCTTTGCTGAATCACAGGCTCATACAAATGTCCTTCATCCCCATATCCTTCCAGCTGTATCCCAATCCTGTGATTGTCCGCAAATCCAGCGGCCTCTTCCTCGTCCGCTCCCTGGAAATGCATGCTGAATGCATTGGGGTATTCCTCCACCGACACCAGGGCCGCCCTGGTCTGGTCTGGCCCTTCCATGACCTGATGGCAGGTGTATGCGTCCAGCACTTCCCTGTCATCTGCTGAAAACAGATATTCCACGCTCCTGCCATCCTGGGCAATGGATATCTTAAAGGCTCCCGCATGTTCTGCATTCCATATGCTGATTACAAATTCCTCCGGATTGGTCTGCATATAACCATAGCCACGGTCCGGCCTGCCGTCCCCTGACAGGATGGTGCCGTCCGCATCCATATATGACGTGACCTTAACGGTTTCCCTATAATCACGGGGCACGGGCAGCGGCCTGCCGCTTCCTGCCTCCCGCCGTTCCATGGTAAGTTCATAAAAATCCCCCCACTGCTCCACCCCCACCAGGGCCAGCATATCCCCTTGCCCGATGGGCACTGCTTCTGTTTCCCCCTCTTCCTGCGGAACCTGGGGCTGTGTATCATTTCCATGGATAACAGTTTCCGCCACAGACAGAACATCCCCATTGCCCGCGGTTTCCACGCTGCCTGTGAATGTGCATGCCCCCAACAGCAGGACCGCCCCCGCCACTGCCGCCATCATGGCCCTGGTGGTCTTTTGATGTGCTGCAAGGATGCGGATACGTTCCCTGATGATCCGAGGCCCGGCTGTCATCGTGGTGGCAGCGGAAAATATCCCTTTGCCTTTTCCCCGCGCCTCAATCATCCCCACCAGGGTCCTTCCGTAGGCAAACCGCTCCCTTTCTCCCAGAAGCTTAACCGCTGCCTCGTCACATGCCAGTTCACAGTCCTGTCTGGACAGAACGGCTGCCAGCCAGACCAGCGGATTTACCCAGTAAAGGCACAGCAGCCCGCACCTTAGGATTCCCCAGTAACGGTCCCCATTGGACACATGGCTCATCTCGTGTGCAAGGATATGACGCAGCTTCTGGTAGTCATTAACAACAGAATCCGGAACATAGATTCCCTCATCCGTTCCCCACCCATAATAACAGGGGGATTGTATTCCTTCCACCACATAGACCCGTTCTGTCACAAAAACCGGCATGGTTCCGTAAAATTGCTTTCTTCTGCTGATCAGCATCTTGTGGAAGCGGCTGTTGACCATGAACATCCACAATCCCAGAAGCATACTTCCCAGCACCCAGACAACCATGATCCAGAGCTGCCAGTCAATTCCCGCAGCCCTTTGGGCCAGCGTCACGGTCTGTCCCGCGTCATTGAAGTGATACACGTGGCCTGTAGCCACATTATCTGTCAGATATTCCAGGCTGGTTCCTGCAATCACCTGCCGGTGGACCGCATCCGCTGCATTCATCACGCTGAACCGTGACCGCAATGGGTCTGCCAGTCCCTTAAGTGGAACATAGATATATGTACCAAACACCGGCCAGACCAGGCGGAGGACCACCAGTCCCCACAGGCCGTACCGTATATTGGGACTGATTTTATCCTTCAGTATCAGGCGCAGGAGCACAATTGCCAAAATCAGTGCGGAGGATGATATCATGGTATCTATCATAAGCCGTCCTCCTCTGCCTTCCTGAGAACTTCATAGAGTTCTTCAATTTCATGCCTGGAGAGCGATTTTGAATTTGCCATGGCATCCACCATCAGACTGACGCTTCCTTCATATACCCGCTCCAGGAATCCTTTTGTTTCCTGCAGGGCAGCGCCCGCCCTTTCAATGGAAGGATAAAACCGTTTGGCCCGCTGTCCCTCCTCATGGTACACGGCCGACTTTGCCTCCAGCCGGTTCAGCATGGTAATGACCGTGTTCTTACTCCAGCCCTTATCCTTTTCCAGCGCCCTTGTCAGTTCCATGATGGTCTGGGGCGGATTCTCCCACAGCAGGTTCATTATCCGCCATTCACCGTCAGAGAGACTTACCTTCCTGTCTTCCTCCATATGCACACCTCCCTTATATCCCTTTGCATTTCTCTGCTGCATTTCTCTGCTGCATCCCTCTGCATTCCTCTGCATCTCTCTGCATTCCTCTACATTCCCCTGTATTCCCCTGCATCTCTCTGCATCCCTCTACATCTTTCTGCATCCCTCTGCATTCCTTTACATCCCTTTACATCCTTTTACATCCCTCTGCATCCCTTTTACATCCTTTTACATCCTTTTACATCCTTTTACATCCCTCTGCATCCCTTCACATCCCTTTACATCCCTTTACATCCCTCTGCATAACATATCCCAGAACCTGTCTGAACCTTCATTCCCGCCATCTTCGCCCCTGCTTCGCAGCATACCGGGTCCGGATTCAGGTTACATATGCCGCTATGCGCCCTTCCTTTGAGCCAGATTCCCCAGAAAGCGGGACACACGACTGACGGAAAACACTCTTCAGGCACGCTATGTCTCCATAATAAGATGCCTTACTGGTATACATATGTCTACTTACAGTTTATCATGCAGGTAGACACATGTCAACCTTTTCCCATTCTGATAAGCATGCGGCACCATCTCCTTCCTGACAGGCATACGGCACCATCTCCTCCCTGACAGGCACACGGAACCATCCCCTTCCTGACAGGCATACGGCACCATCTCCTCCCTGACAGGCATTCCTTAACCTCTTCTTTCCCGGACATATCGCGCCACAAAAAAATGGATGCCCTTCTCCAAGGTACATCCATTCCACCATATGAGGCTGCATCCGTTCCCTCACATCCCGTCCGGTTCCGGCAGCATTTTCACATATTCAATGAACGCAGGAAGAGGCAGGGGCCTGCTGTAATAATACCCCTGGTAAATACTGCATCCAAGTCCATGAAGGACCTCCACCTGTTCCTCTGTCTCCACGCATTCCGCCACCGTGCTGACTTCCAGTATGCGGGACATGTTCATGATATTGCCTATCAGTCCGCAGGTCTGGACATGGTCCGGCAGGCGTTTTATCAGGGAACCGTCAATCTTTACCTCATCATAGTCAGCAGAGTTAAGGTAATTAAGGGAACCATGGCCCATACCGAAATCATCCATGCTGATACGGATGCCGGCCTTCTTCAGTTCCTCCAGCTGATGTTCCAGGTTGGCGCCGGGATTCAGGGCCACCTGTTCTGTCAGTTCAATGGTCAGATACCTGCCCTCCACCTGCATTTCCCTCAGTATATCATTTACCTTTCCTGCAAAGCCAGGATCCTCCAGCTGCAGCGGAAGGATATTGACGGAAAATGGAACCGGATGCCCAATCTCCTGTTCCGCCTTCTTCATATCCCGGCAGGCCATGGAGACAATGGATAATCCCAGTTCGTCTACAAAACCGCCCTGGGTGGCCAGCGCAATCACTAAGGGCGGATAGATGAACGTTTGCCCCATATAATCCCACCGCAAAAGGGCTTCACACCCATAAAGGGTATGGTTCCTGTACATCTGGGGCTGATAATACAGCTGCAGGTTTCCCTTCATAAGCGCATACTGGAGGTCCGAGGCCAGTAACTTGGCAGTCTGCCGGTTCTCATATGTCCTCCAGTAAAAATCCCTTACCCATACCGAATGTTCCTCTTCCTTCATGGTATTTTCCAGGTTCTTTATTTTTGACAGGAATTCCTTATCCTGGATCATCTCACTATGCCTGACAAACGGAATATAAATCATGGTCCCCACTGCAAGATTAAACAGCTGGAGCAGGCTGCCCCTTAAAGAACCCGTGGCCAGATAACCGCTGAACAGGGCAGGCACGGTCCACTCCACACTGTTCGACACAGCGGGCACAAGACTGAAATAAATGGCCGTGCCGCTGATAAGCGACAGTACGATGGGCGTAAGGATAAAAGGCAGTATCATATCCGCGCTGAATATAATGGGAAACCCGAACAAGACCAGTTCATTGGTATTAAATATAACTGCGGGCAGGGACAGCTTGGCCAGGCGCCTGTTGTTCTTTTTCCTGGCCCCAAGAAACAGCGCCAGCACCAGGCAGACCGCGCAGCCGCTTCCTCCCATGAATACAAAGGTGTCCAGGAACGTCTTGCTGAAGATGCGGTCCGGCACAAGCCCCTGGGCAATCATTCCCTGATTGACAGCCACCTCTGACTCAAAAAGCCTGCGTGAAACAGCTTCCAGCGTATTGGTCCCATGAATCCCGAAAAACCAGAGCACATGGGATATAAGGATATAGAGCAGGATGGAAGGCAGGCCATTGCCCAAATGTTCAAATAACTGCAGGAACAGATAGGAGCCGAAGTTCATGATATTGGCATCCTCAAACAGCAGGTACAAGATAAGTCCTGACGCGCCGCATACGGCAACGGTAACTACCGCGGGTACCAGGCTCTGCATGGATGCATTAAAATTATAGGCAACCCCCATGGTATACAGGCGCTGGTGCCCTGCAACCCACCGGTATATCATGGTGAGCAGCCAGCAGCTGACCAAGGTAATACAGATTGCCGTAAAACTCCACTCAGGCCCCCAGATGGACAGCCCCCCGCTGGGATAACAGAACGCAATGAAGGAGCAGAGGGACACGGCCGGGAAAAACACAGGGGTATTGTCATACACCGTCTGCTCCTCCCCATAGGCATACGAAATCATCAGGGCAAAAATAAAGCCCAGCGAACCAAAGGTGGCCTGGTAAATCCCCATCAGGAACATATCCAGAAGGCTGCCCGCCCCAGAAGCAAGATAGTCCTGCCATATCCTCACAGGGAAATTCATGATGACCAGGGAAAATGACCCCATGATTAAGAATGGTATGGTCAGCAAAAGCCCCTGCCTGACTGAAAAAATAAATATATTGTTATTAAGGAACCGGCGGACTTTTTCCATTGGCTCACCCCCATCCTCTGGCCGCATCATATATCCGGCATCTGGTAAATCTTTAATAGCCATTATACCATTCTTTCCCGTCAGACACAATCCGGCTATTGGGTGATTTTTACATTTGATAAAAAAGGTTCCGGGGAACAGAATATCCCCATAACAAAAAACCGCCCAATGTCCCAAGGGAACAGGCCACACTGGTTCCGGTCCTCCTCTTAAGCTGTACCAGCCATTCCGCCCGGTACACCTCCCCCATCCTCCCCATACGGTCATGGAGTTCCCCTGCCCTCCGGCTCCAGAAGTCAAAGTCAGACCATTTCCCCGGTATCAATGCGGCCGGTATCTTAAGGTCCAGCTTCCATATAAGGATGATGCCGAGAAACAGCAGGGATACCGCCAGGACTGCCAGCCCAAGCCGCCTTCTTTTTCCTATTCCCCTGCGCAGCATCTCCCGGCACAGCCAGCCCATTACCATTACAGGGGCAGACAGAACTGCCAGACAGGCAGCCGCGGAAAAAAGAGATCCGTCCACACAGACATATCCGCTTCCTATCCCATACCGGAACAGGATACGCCCGGCCGCTGTTTCACCTGAACTGTCTTTCCCGCAGCTGATGATCAGACAGCGCATCCCCTCCTGTCTGCCCGCCAAAACCAGGATGACATATCCGGGATCGTCCGTCACTCCCCGTACCACATAGGCCTGGTCACGGCACCATACCTGTTTGCCGGACACTGCCGCAGAACCAAACAGCTCCATGGCCAGCCCCCTGCTGATGACACAGCCCTCCCGGTCTGTCCGCAAGCCATAGGTCCCATCTGCCAGGCGTCTGAAAGCCGCCATATCCCTGGAACCGTATACCGACATACATTCCGCCTGCTTTTTCCTTCCCAGTTCACGGTTTTGGACCAGGACGTCCCCGGTCAGGGTCCAGGCCGTAATATCCGGGTATTTTTCCTTCCCGGCCTCCTGGCTGACCAGATGGGCAAGTGCCTCCTGCATTGGCGCGTCATCCTCCCTGTAGTACATAAACACCTGTCCCCTGTAATCCCCGGTACTCCATGCGGCAATCACACCATATCCCCACAGCAGGGACAGCAGCAGCAAAAAAATCCATTTCCTCATTTATCCACCACCCTGACGCGTTCACCTTCACGGACCCCTTTATCTGATATGGTAATCAGCCTGGCATCCTGAGCCACCGGTCCCGATACGGCTGCTTGTGTGCTGCTTTTCTCCAGGACTTCAAGGTTAATCCTGACAGCAATCAGCTCTTCACCCAGAATTGTTTTCTTAGGCTCTGCCGCCAGACAGAAAAAGCCTGTATTGTCTTCCCTCAGGGCTTCGATGGGGATTACCAGCGGATATGCATCTGATTCCATGTAAACCGTAAAGGATGCGCTGCCCCCAAGGTTTCCCATGCCATCCGGCATCACAGCCGTCACCTGCGCGGTATCGGTCCCTGTTGTCTGGTCCACCGACTCCACCTCTGCCTCCACATCCCCTGGCTGTCCTGTTATCTTAACCCTCATTTTTGTTCCCTGTCTTAAAAGGTCTGATTTATCCTTATCAATCCGTGCAATCAGGTTCAGGCTTCCCACGGCCAGCCGGACCTGGGAACCGGCCTGGGTCCTGTCCCCTTCCTTCAATCCCAGATCCGCCACAATCCCGTCCGCCGCCGCCTCCACACGTCCCTGGCCCGCAATCAGGGCATCTGTCTGTTCCAGCTTTTTCTCTATCTGCCGTATATCCAGACTAATGGATTCCTGGCGCAGCCGTGAGATTTCCTTCCTGGCCGCCTCCTCTGCCAGCACACCGGCTTCAGATACTTTTGCGTTCTCCAGTCTTTCCATGGACTGGTACAGGCTTTCCTCCAGTTCCTTATCCCTATCCCCTGCTGATTTAAGTTTGTCTTCCTCTGCCTTTACCGCATCCTCATAAGCCCTGAGGAGCTCCTCCCTGGCTGTCTCTTCTCCATAATCCACATCCTCATATGATTCCTCGGCCGTATACATGGCCGCCCTTTTTTCTTCCACCTCAAGGTCCTGTTCATCGCGGATGTCCTCCAGGTCCTCCTCCGCCCGTTCCAGCTCCAGCTGCGCCCGTTCCAGGTCTTCCTCCGGCGCGTCCTCCCGTCCTTCCAGCTTATCCAGCTTTTTCTGCCTGTCTTCCACTTCGCGTTCCGCCTTTTTTACAGCAGCATCCCTGGCCAGCTGCGCTGCCTCATATGCCCTCCTGGCGCTTTTCATGGCTCTTTCTTTATCCTCCTTTACCTCTTCCCTGGTCCGGTTCTTCTTCTGCACATAGTCATGTTCCAGGTCAGCTATGGAAACCTGATAATCCTCTTGTGCCTCTGCCAGGTCTTCCCTACCGGCTAAAAGCGCCCTCTGGGCAGCGGCCACCTGCTGCATGGCCAGGGTTTCCTCCGTCACCCTGGGAACCGGTATGGCGGAAAGCGTTTCCTGCTCCAGGAGAAGCTTTGCCTTCTCAAGTTCCAGGGACAGGCTCTCCCGTTCTTCTGCCAGCCGTTCCATCTGAAGCAGCAGGATGGTATCTCCTGCCTGTACCTTCTGACCGGGTCTTTTCAGTATTTCCCCAACCAGCATATCCTCCGGCAGCGTGATATAGACTGAACGTCCAGCCGAGAACTCCCCGGTCCCCTCTATCACATAGGATACGATTCCCTGTTTCCCATATCCGGTTTCAACCCTGGTAACAGTGATGCTGTCAAGGGCCCTGGATAAAAAGGTCAGGACTGCCATGGCAGCCAGGAACAGTACTGCTGTCTTCTTCATCTTGATTCCTCACTCCTTGATGCCTGATGCGGCAATTCCCTGTTCCAGTGATTCAGCCCCCATGACAAAAAGAATGACCGGAAGCATCATCATGATAATGGAGGCCGCCCAGGCAACCCCTGCTTTATCCGAAGTGATTTCCGGCAGATAAAGGGACAGGGGCCATAACCGTTTTTCCTTTAAATAGGTCATGGGCTGCTCGATTGCGTTCCAGTTCTCCAGGAATCCAAGTACCATCACGGATACGATTCCCGGCTTTCCCACAGGAATCCCCACCCTGGCAAATATGGAAAACTCCCCTGCCCCATCCAGCCTGGCCGCCTCAACCAGCGGTCCTGGAATGGATTCAAAGAATTTGGCCAAGACAAATACCGGAAATGCAGAAAACATCCCCGGAAGCACCACTGCCAGATGGGTATTTAAAAGGCGCATCTGCTTCAGCACAAGATATCCCGGCACCATGGTCACCTGGAACGGCTGCATCATCAGGATGATATAGAGGAAAAACAAAGCCTTCCTTCCCCTGAATCCAAACCGTGCAAACGCCCAGGCTGCGGGCAGGGCTGCCAGGATCTGCCCGCCAAGGACCGCGCCTGTCTGTAAACAGGAATTCCAGAACATCACATAAAATCCCGGGGAGTCCAAAAGCAGTTCCACAAAAGGGCGCAGGGTGGGATACTCCGGAAGGATTGCTGCCTTTACCGGGGAATTGCCCATGCCGAATAAGGCTCCATAACGCTCCAGCATTTCCCCTTCAGACATCAGTGCATTGCCCGCAATCAGCAGCAGGGGCAGCCAGACAAAGAGACACGCTGCCCCAAGGATAAGATTGACCAGTACCCGTTTTACCATTGTTTTCTCCTTGAAGGACCTCCTGGCATCAGTCCGCAGAGGACCTTTTGGGGTGTTTGCGCCGGAAGGCGCCCAAACACCCCAGGACCGGTATCAGGACCGCAGCCTCCACCATCACGGAGGCCGCGCTCATTTTCTGTATGTCCAGGGATACAAACCAGTTGTTGAACAGATGCTGCAGCATATAAATGCTTTCATGTGGATAGTCGCCTGCCACAAGATAGGCTTCCCTGAATACTTTAAAGGAGTTGATGACCGACAACACCGCGGTCAGGAATGCCGTGCCTTTTAATCCAGGCAGTGTGATGCGGCAAAAGCACTGCCATGGGCCGGCCCCGTCCACCCTGGCTGCTTCATAAAGTTCCTGGGGGATGGCGTTCAGCCCGGCCAGCCAAAGCATCATATCATACCCTGTATTTTTCCATATGTAGGTCGCCACCAGGATGACGAACGCGCTTGGCTGGTTCAGCCAGTCCTTGCCGGCCATCCCCAACAGCCCGGCCAGCTGCCCTAAAAGCCCCTGGGGGTAAAAAAGCAGCTTCCATAAAAGGACCACCGAGGCAACCGGGATGGCCATGGGCAGGAGGATGGAGGTCTTATAGAAATTGCCCCGTCTGTCTGCCGGCAGCGCCTGTCCGGTACAGGACTGTATCATCACGGCGATGCAGAGGGAAAATGCCATCAGCACAGGGATGCACACCAGGATGAAACGCAGCGTATTGAAAACCGCCAGAAGGAATGCCTGGCTTTCCAGCACAAGCCTGAAATTAGCCAGCCCCACAAACCGTCCCCCCACTGCCTGCCGGAACGAGCGCACCGTCATGTCTGCAAAGGGAATCAGGATAAAGACAGCTGTCCCTGTCAGGCTGGGGGCTAAGAACAGCCATGCCTTCCTATTCCGAGAAATACAGATCTGCTTTGTTCTGCGCATTCCTGGCCGCCTGCTCCAGCGGCATGTTCCCCTCAAAGAATCCCATTGTCTCATCAACTATGATCTCCACAAGTACACGGTCCACCCTGATTGGGTGCGTGGCAGCGGCAGCGGTTTCAAATAACATCCGGCATTCTTCCCTGGTGGGTGAGCTGCCGGTTATGCTATAAGCACCATTGCCCATAGTTACACTTAGGCTCCCGCCCTTATCCTCACGTTCCACCCACACGTCGATTGCCTTGGTATTTACCGGAAGGCCGTCCAGAAGGTCGCTGGACTGCACCTCCTGCCCCAGTACAAAGCGTACAAATTCCTCTGCCAGTCCTTTTCTCGGACTTGCCTTGTTGATTCCAATCACACCGTTTGGCAGATAGGATGCATTAACACCTTCCATCCTGTACCCATTCTTTTTCTGAACCGCCAGCAAAAGCGGCATATCGAACATCCCTCTTACTTTGTCCACGGCAGCAGCCGACATTTTTTGGTCCACGCTGTCAAATTCACT
>ENA-UOJO01003350-UOJO01003350.1-human-gut-metagenome-genome-assembly--contig:-P57-NODE-3350-length-15312-cov-4.550764_pt1 | contig 15312 bp, 9 predicted proteins | sample MGYA00242351_ERZ723898 | MGnify/ENA metagenome assembly ERZ723898 | reverse complement strand
TCGGTTCGCAGCACCGAGGAAATCGTGGCGCTGAAGAACGCAGAAAGCAACGTGCCCAAGAAGGTAAGGCCGACGAAGAACAATCCTTGGGCCGGTTCTCCGATTGTCAACAACCTTGAAAATCATTTTGACACCAAAGTGTCCATCAAGGGTACGCAAAAGCACGGTCGAATCGAAATCGTGTTTTCCTCCCCTGAGGATATGGAACGCATCCTCAGCATGCTGATTCCCACGGCAGTCGAGGGCGCGGCGGCAAAATGGGTGTGAGGGTGTGAGCCACACAACGGTGTGAGCCGCCATCATCGCACAACGGGAAACAACGGTCATGCCGTTCATGAGCCGTATGATCTGGTCTGCCGAGAGGTATTCATTGCCTCTCCGGCAGAACGCGTATAAAGCAACTGTCGTGGCATTTGCAGTCAGAGGACTAATGCAATGAACCGCACGTATAACTGTCCTATTGCATGCACCTGAAAAAGCATTACCGAAAACTCTGTTGAGCAATATGAGTTGCAATCGGTTCAGTACAATGCGCTAGATTTGAGCGGATTGTCGTTCTGATGCGATTCTCCGGCGCTGGTAAGCGTCCGCAGCGCTATTTCGGTCAGTTTGTCGTTTCGTTTGTGATTACTGACAGTGCAAGCATTATTTGTGTAGCTCAACCCGCCGGTGAAGCAATATCATCGTCTGTGATGAGGTTTGATTTCGCCGACGGGTCGAGCTGTGCTGTTGGATCAGTGCAGTGAGGCCAGGTAGGATTGTGCGTCCAGCGCGGCGCGGCATCCCATGCCTGCGGCACTGATGGCCTGACGGTACACCCGGTCAACGCAGTCACCGGCGGCGAACACTCCAGGCATGGAAGTATGCGTTCCGGCACCGGAGACCAGAATGTACCCGTCGTCATCCATATCCACGGAACCCTTCGCAAAACGCGTGGCCGGTTCATGGCCGATCGCCACGAAGATGCCCTCGGCGGGCAGCGTGCCCGTCTCGCCTGTCACGGTGTCGCGAATGTCCACAAAGCCGGCGGAATCATCTGCGGTTTCAGCCTTTGCCGACAGGGAAATGCCGGTCGAAGAGGGAGCATTCAATGCCGATCCGGAGACATTCAGCATCGGAGTCGTCTTCAACGAGAGAAGATTTCCGGTGTTCTGCGCTGCGGGTGCCGCAGCGGTTACCGCATCAGCGCCTGTCTGCGCGCCGACAGCGTTTTTCTGCCCGCGAATGGCTGTCGCCACCGTATTCATTTTCACGGTGATCTTGGGATTGTTCAGCACGCGCTCGACCATGATCTTGGAGGCGCGGAACTGGTCGCGGCGGTGCAATACGGTCACCGAAGAGCCGAAACGAGTCAGGAACAGTGCCTCTTCGAGCGCGCTGTCTCCTCCGCCCACCACGACGATGGGCTTGTCTTTGAAGAAGAAACCATCGCAGGTGGCGCAATACGATACGCCGTGACCGGAATACTCGGCCTCGCCGGGAATGCCGAGCTTGCGGTACTGCGAACCGGTGGTGATGATGACGGCATCGGCGTGATATTGGCTTCCATCGCTGCACGTGACGGTCTTGGGGGAGGAGCTGAAATCGACGCTCGTGACATCGAGATATTCGATGGATGCGCCGAAAGACTCCGCCTGATCGCGCATACGATCCATCAGTTCCGGTCCGAGAATGCCGTCAGGGAAACCGGGGTAATTCTCCACGGTGGTGGTGTTGACCAGCTGACCGCCCGGCGTGAGCTCACCCGCAAGAATGGTTGGGCGATACCCGGCGCGTGCGAGGTAGATTGCGGCCGTATATCCGGCAGGGCCGGAACCGATGATGATGGTTGAAAGTTCAGTCATGTCCCTTACGATAGCGAGTTGACCTGACCTCGTCCAGCGGTGGGTGAACAACGACATGGATTCGCCTCGAATGCCGATTGGTCGCTTTCAGATTGCCGAAACAGGCATGCCGCGTTCATGGAAACCGGAGGAGCTAATACGAGCACGATACGGGCCCACAGCATAAGTCCACAGCGTGAGTCACCGCGTACGATGAAACACCCCTCCTACCCGTGAGTAGAAGGGGTGCCCATGAGAACTTCTGCGTCGCCTACAGAACGCGGATGTACACGATGTCGGATTGTGCCGCAGAGTTCTTTGACGTGGAGTTCTGTGTGGTCGAGTTGCCGAACGGGACGTTATCGATGTCGGTCTTGTTCGGCCAATCCTGATTGTCGGATCCGCCACCGTGGTTGTCTCCGTTCAGGATGAACCATGCGGCGACCAATCCCACCACCAGCAGAACCAGCGCGACGACGATGGCGATGACCTTGATCTTGAGCTGCCCCCAGAGTGGCTGGTCCGGCAGGTCCTCCTCGATATTGCGTCCGACATTCGCTGCGTTGACATCGTGCACCTGCTGGGGCGCGAAGCTCGGCGGCATGATCTGGGCCATAGGCGGCAGCTGATCTACCGAAGTACCATCAGTGCCTAGCAGCGGAACGGTGACCGTGGGGTCAAAGGCGTCGGATTGGGCACGCTGCGCCGGTGTCTGCACACCCGGCACATTCGCACCCGGAGCCGCCGCAGGACGGCCGCCAGACATGTTCCGCAGGGCATCGCGGCTGATTGGTGCCGTCATCCGCGTACGCGACTTCGATGATCCGGGGATGGCTGCTCCATTGGCTCCGGGCGCCGACGCCGACACTGCGAATGACGGGGGCATTACGGCGTCGCCCGACGCCGCGGCCTTGGCGGATCTGGCGGCAAGAGCGGCCAATGATTCCGACATATGCGCGCGCGGCTGCGGCATGGCATTCGTGGCAATGGGCTGAGCCGCATGGGTCGTGGGATGGCTTCCAGCCACGGTTTGCTCGCCTTCAGACACCTGCGCCTCACCGGACTGCGGCAACGGCGGGATGCTGCCGGCGTGGGTGCGCTCATTGTCGTTCTCTTCCGGCAGCGGAACATTCGGCATATTGGCCACGATGCTCTGTATCTCACCGGTTGCACCGGTCGTCCGGGGTTTGCCGGTACCGCCCGCAACACCAGACGCACCAGCAGCGTTTGCCGGTACGTTCACGCCGTTGCCGGACTGTGCCTTCGTCGCACCAGCAGCGGACCTACGCGGCTTGGCGGCGGGCGGGAACGATGCCGGCAGCGGTGCATACACCGGCATCGGCTGCTCAATCGCGGTCTCTTCCGCAGTGGATGTCGTCACCGGCGACTCCGGCTCCCCGTCCTTGCGCAAGGAGCCCATAAGCTGACCGACCTTCGATTGCAGGGAGGCCAGGGTCTTCGACGGCTCGGCGGTATCCGGTTCGAACAATTCCGCTTCGGGGATGACCGGCTGATCGGCCGAGGGCGGATCTCCGGGCAGCTGAGCCAGGAACGCCTGCTGCGCGAGACGCTGCTCGTTGACGAACCTGGCCTCGGCGCCGGCTGCCAGTCCCGCCTCGGAAATCGACAATTCCGGCAGCTTCGTCGAGGTAACCAGCCCATCCGGCAGTTCCACGATCTTGTCATCGCTCGTGTCACGCAACGCCACCATGCTGATCGAGGCGCTGCCACTGACCGACGGCAATATGATGTCACGATCCGACAAGTTGCTGAATGGCTCCCACGCGCCCAGCAGCGCGCTCAGCTCGGCCAGCGTTGCCATCGGCACGATGACTTCCCCATCTTCGGTGTGCAGAGCCAGTCCACGCTTGCAGATCACGCGGAATTCCGTGGGAACGTCGGCGGGCAGCATATTCAGGTCGAACGTCGTGTTCGTGCCTGAAGGCGTCTTGGTCAGCAGCGCGTACAGCAGTGCGGCCAGCTGTCGCGTCGCCATCTGCTCATACGACATCACATCGCCGTCGATGCCGCTGCAGATATCGGCCAATGCGGCGGCGACGGGAGTGTCGGCGAACTGCACGCCATTGACGCTCACGCGAATGGTATCGGTGCTCAGCGCGGTATGGGTCAGCCCCGTGTCCAACAGCTCCTGAACCGCCTGGGTGCATTGTCCCACGATCGATCGAATCGCGTCGTAGCTGAGGAACGAGGAAGACGAACGCTGCATGTATTCCGCCAGCGCCAGACCGGAGTCCGGCTCGGTGATCACCACCGCGGCATCGCCGACGTGCTGCAGCTGCAGCACCGGCGTGCAGTACCGGCTGTTGGCCAGCGCGAGCGTGGAAGCCGCCTCGTTGATCTGCGGCAGAACGGATGTGTCGGTGATGATGAACAGCTGGCAGGACTGCGCCAGCATGCGGTCATTGGCTATCCATGCGCTCAATCCGTCACTTTCGCGCAGCGAAGAAACGAGAGTGTAGCGACCGATGACGGTATCTCCCAATTGAGGCTTCATAGTAGTTGTTTCTCCGTGCTCTGCTGTCATGCGCTGAGATAGTGGTGATGCTGACATTCTAGCCGTGGGGATGGTCGGCTGTGCAGCCGCGACGGACGCGGCTTGACGAGTGGAATGATGCGGCGTTGGCAGTATGGTGGGAATTCGCGGCTGGGCGTTGTTGCCGGCCGCGATACCTGCCGCTGCACCGGCTGCGTTTGCCGCGACGTTCGGCAGTACGACAGACTTGATGGACGGGCGTTGGCCCTTACGGTTGACCGTCGGCGCGAAGCTGGGCGGAAGGTTGTCGGACGGAATCCCCCTGGGTTGGTCCTGAACCGGCCGTTCGAGATCGGTCACAGTTTCAGCGGCCTGTTCCGCGGAACCGTCATTCTCCGAGGTTCCATCGTCACCCAGCGAATAATCATCGTAATGATTATCATTCTCCGCAATTGTCGTGGTACCCTCTTCGACCTCCGCGTTTTGTGCCTGAGCTTCCTCGGTTTCCGACTCAGCCGGTGTCGATACCGATGTCGCAGTGGAAGTCCTACGCAACAGCCGTGCCTTCATGGTGACGATCAGGCTGGAGAACTCCTCCACGCGCATCAGCCATAGCAGCCCGGCATACACGGCCGTCACCACAATCGTCAGAATCGCGCATATGACGATGGATTGCCACCAGCTCATATGTCCGTTGACGCTGGAAACCTTCGCTCCGACCAAACGCGTGGCCAGCGGGTTGAGGAATAGTCCGCACGCGCATGCCGCCGCACCGGCAATCAGGGCCTTGACATGCATGATGATGATGCGCTTGCCGTCGATCCGCCCACCGAATCGTCTGCGTAACAGCCAGAACACCCATGGGAACGTGATGATATATGACAGGCTCAGCGACAGAGCCACCATGAGCGTCCAATATTTCGGCGGTGCGAAACGCAGCGAGGTCAGCAGAAGCAGCAACTGCACGGCGTTGTCGGCCGCCGCGAACAGGAACGGGCTGCGGCCGTCCTCATACGCGTAGAAGGCGCGCTGCACCAGCAGGAACGCACTGGTGGGCACCAATCCCACCAGCAGGCCGATCAGAGGCCCGGATATCAGAATCGCCCCATGCACATTCGTGGACGGAATCAGCGCCTTCACCAGCGGCACCGGCATGGCAATCATGACCGCGGTGAAGAAGAACATCGCAAGACCGGTGGATCGCAGGGATGAGCTGAGGTCGGCGCGGGCATCTCCGATACGATGCTCGCTGATCGCGCGGGACATGCGCGGGAACACCGCGGTCGTGATGGACACGGCGATGATCGAATAGGGAAGAACGTATATCGTGTACGCGTACTGATAGCTCGCGTTGCCCGCGATGCCGTACAAATCGCCGCCGGCGGTCGGGGCGCCGGTATTAACACGCGAATTGACGATGCCCATCAGCTGGTTGAGCAGCACCATGGCGATGCTCCACACCGCCACCTGGCCCATGGAACGCAACCCCAGCCCATGCAGTCCCCAGCGAGGCCGGTAGTGGATGCCGCAACGCAGCAAAGGAATGAACAGCACCAGGGCCTGGAACGCCACGCCGGCCGTCCAGGCGCCCGCGGTCAGGGCTATCTTGCCGGATGTCCAGAACGACATCGGCTGCCGTCCCGCGTTGCCGAACAGCATGATGAACGCGCCGAAACCGATGCAGCTGATGACGTTGGCGCCTACGGAGCTCCACGCATACGTCGCGAAACGCCCCTTTGCGGCGAGGATCTGCCCCAATACGGTATACAGGCCGTAAAACAGGATCTGGGGCATACACCACAGCGTGAAGGCGTTCGCCAGCGCCCTTTGCGCGGGCGTCCAGCTGGAGTCGAGATACAGCATCGTCAGCAGTGGCGTGCCGGACGCCATCAGCAGTGTGATGGCCAGCAGCAGCGCGATGGACAAGGTGATGAGCTTGCTGAGTCGCTCATCCGCGTCCTTCTGCTTGAGCGTGCGCACGATCTGCGGCACGAGCACCGCGTTGAACACGCCGGTGGACAGCAGGTTGAAGATCACCTGCGGTATCTGCGCGCCGGCCTGATACGCGTTGGCTGCGATACCGGTGGTACCGAGCGCGCCGACGAGGAAGATGGTGCGGATCTGGCCGGTCACACGTGACGCGGCCGTGCCGCACGCCATGATCAGCGAATTGCGTCCTACCGTGGTGCTCATTCGTCGGGGTCCTTCTTTCGATGGAATTGGCGCCAGAGGCCGACCAGGCCGAGCAGCAGCGAGAAGCCGATGATGATGAATCCGGTCATGTCGCTGATGCGCAGCACGCTGGTGATGTCGGTGTTCTGTGCGGAACCGAACGTGTCGCCGTTGCGGTCCAGCAATGTGATGTGGGCTGTGGCGTGGCCGGAAGTGGCGACGCGGATGGCGAACGTGACCTGCGCCTCGCTGTTCGCCGGTATGGTGACCTCAGTGAACCGCGATGTGACGATTTCCATGGAGTCGGTGAGGGATGAGACCTTCACCCGTACCGGATACGGATGGTTGTTCCTGACGGTGACGGGCATTTTGGCCGTTTCGCTGACGACGGTGATGGAGTCGGTCGGCGTGATGGATACGCCGCCGAACATGCCTCCGCCGAGCCGTTTGGCGCCGTCGACCAGACTGTCGATGTTGCGCGGCGCGGACGAGAGCGCATGCAGTGCCAGCGTGCTCTGTGCGGTCTTGATCTTGCGGATCCAGGACGCGGATGCCTTATGGTCGGTGAGGACCGACGTGGCGAAGCGGTTGATGTCGTTGCGGCTTTCGGCCAGCGATTCCAGCGCGGACGTGACCGATCGGGTGTTCCGCTCGCTTAAATGACTGTCTTGGGGGACGATTTGCAGCGCCTTGTCGCCGGTCCGATAGGCGTCTGCGTCAATGAGATCATTCAGGTCGGTGAGTTGCAGCCATGAGGACTGTTCGACCGCGGTCATCAGCGTGTCGATGAACGCCGCCGACATATTAGTGCCGAAGCAGACCAGCAGGTTGCGGTTCATCGCCGCATACGGCTGCTCCATCTGATAGAAGGCGCTCTGCGCGACGAACCGCGCGATGCGTCCCGCGTTACTGGTCTCGCCGTCCGCATCACTGCTGGTGGGCTTGCCTTTGACGAGGTCGCCGAGTTCCTTCTGCTCGCTCAGCACCGTGATGTCGCCGGCCGAGGTGGGGATTGTGTATGTGCCTGTGTGCACGGTGGCCGTGGTGCTGGAGTCGAAGTCGTGACCGGCGATGACGTACTGGTATCCCTGCTTCCTGGCCGTGGAGAGCGCCTGCCGGGTCCAATCGCCCTTGCCTTGCCAGGCGATGGGCAGGGAATTGGATGATGCCGGTGCCGCGGCCAGTGCGGATCGTGCGTTCCATGCGCCGGTGCCGACGCCGGCCTGTTCGTACGACCGGACGTTGTTGATCGCGGCATAGGCGGTGATGTCGAATCCGGCCGGCTGCATGACGGCATCGATGCGTTGCCCGGTGTCGGAAGCCAATGCCGTCGGATCGGCTATGGTCTGCAAATCGCTGTGCTTGCCGATGAGGGAGAGTTTGGCGGCGAGTGCATCATTGTCGTGCGGGGTGAGCACTGATGATTGCGTCGCCGCGGTGTTTTCGGAGCCGTCGGTATTGTTGCCGGAGCCGTCGTCTGTGCTGCCATCCGTGCCGCCGCCACCTGATTGTGTAGATTTTGTGTCGGATCCATCGCCGTTGTCATGCACCACCAGCTGGTCGATGGCGTTCTTGTCGGCCTGCTGGCCGGTGTTCATCAACGGCATGACCATGGTGATGGCCATCGGCGGGGTCTGTGCGTTGCGCAATCCCTGGGATGATCTGGTCAGGAAGCTGTGCAGGCGAATCGGCTTGGCGTTCGGATCGACGGTACGGTCCGACCCGGATGACCCGTCAGAAGAGCCCGTGGATTGAGAATCGGTCGCCTGGGTCGCCTGATAGGTGACCAGCAGCGGTTTCGGCCCCCACATCTGCAACGCCTTCAACGCATCGCTGTCGGCCACCGCGTCGATCTTCACGGAAACCTTCTTGCTCGCCGCGATGGACGGCACCGTGGCCGTGCCGAGAACGGTGCGCACCGGAATCGATACGTCCCCGGTCGCCCAATGCTGGATGTCAGTGCGCGATACGAACGTATATGACGGGTTGTAGGCCACGGTCACCAGGCCCGGTGACGTCGCGGCATACGTGGGATTGGAGATGCTGATGGTGATGTGGTAGCCGGATGTGTCGGTGACCACGGGCGTCGATTCGGTGATCGACAAGGCGGTCGTCTGCGTGGCCGTGTCCGTCTCGTCATCCGCCATCGCCATATGTGCCGGGCCGGCCGGTACCATGCGGCCTGCGAACAGCATCGCGCATGTCAGCAACATGATGGTAAAGAAGCGCCATAGGCGTGTCGTTCGGTGAGATAACGATGGCACGGCCTGACCGTGCTCGGGGCTGTTCGCGATCATCCCTGCTTCATTTTCCTTGCGTAGAGCCAAGCGATCTTGCGTTCATTAGGATAGCTGAGAACGTCATCCAAATCATCGAAATCCACCCAGATGGCGTCTTCGGCTTCATGATCCGGATCGCCCTCCACCGTCAGGTCGCCACCGATCTGGCGCAGCGCGAAATGATGCACGAGCTTATGCACGCGCTGGCTGGTACCGGTGAACCAATAGTCGATGGTGGCAATGGACTCGACCACCTCACCCAGAATGCCGGTCTCCTCGTGCACCTCGCGCACGGCGGTCTGCTGCGGCGTCTCGCCCTTTTCGATATGGCCCTTGGGAAGGCACCATTCGAGATGGCCGTTGCGGGAGTGTCGCGCGATGATGGCCACACGGCCGCGCTCGTCGAACACCAGGCCGCCGGCCGAGTATTCGCGCACCACCGGGAGCTCCTGAGCGTCCAGCGACGCGAATGTGGTCGGCCCGTCGCCCGCCCGTCGCTGCGGCATCATCGCAGGTGTGGGGAAGCGTGGTTCCGGTGGCCTGACAACGGTTTTCGGCGTGCGCGGAGCCTCGGACGTATAGAGCAACGTATCGGGTTCGAGCGGATTTTGGGTATGGTCGCCCGCAGCATGCGCAAGCATGCGCGCGAGGTCTGCGGGCGTAATCATGACTTCCACCTTACTCAATACCGTGTGCAGGTGGGGTAACGGTATGCTTGAATACGCATAAAAGCGGTAATACTTTATGGAAAGGCCTCGTGTGAATTTCGAAGTTTGGCCGGAAGCCATTGAACTTGGACACCTGTTCGCGGCTCGCGGGTACGAGCTGGCGTTGGTGGGCGGCCCCGTGCGTGACCTGTTGCTGCACCGGCGTTCCCACGACCTCGATTTCTGCACGTCGGCCCATCCCGACGAGTTCGAGCCGATCCTGCGTCATTGGGGACGTGACGGTTTCTGGGATATGGGCCGCAAATTCGGCACTTTGGGTGCGATGCGCCGGCGCGAGGACGGCACCGAAGTCAAGGTGGAGATCACTACGTACCGGTCCGACACGTACGATCCCGAATCCCGCAAGCCCGAAGTCAGCTACGGCGATTCGCTCGAAGGCGATCTGTCCCGCCGTGATTTCACCGTGAACGCCATGGCGCTGCGCGTGCCGCAGCTGGAGTTCGTGGACCCGTTCGGCGGCGCCAGCGATTTGGCTAAAGGCGTATTGCGCACGCCGGTGGATCCGTATCAGTCCTTCGACGATGACCCGCTGCGCATGATGCGTGCCGTGCGTTTCGTCGCACAGCTCGGGTTCAGCATCGCCCCCGACACGGCTGCCGCCATCAGCGACATGACCGATCGCATCGACATCGTATCCGCTGAACGGGTGCGTGACGAGCTCACGAAGCTGCTGCTGTCCGATCGTCCGAGGGCGGGTGTCGAAGCGCTGGTCGAATCAGGTCTCGCCGATATCGTATTCCCGGAAATTCCCGCCCTGCAGCTGGAGATCGACGAGCACCACCGCCACAAGGACGTGTTCGAGCACACGATGATTGTGCTCGATCGCGCCATAGCGCTGGAGACCGGGCCGGAAGGCCCCGTGCCCGCTCCCGACCTGACGCTTCGCCTGGCCGCGCTGACCCATGACATCGGCAAGCCGAAAACACGCCGGTTCGAGCCCGGCGGCAAGGTCAGCTTCCATCATCATGATGCGGTCGGCGCGAAGATGACGCGCAAACGGCTCAAGGCGCTGCGGTTCGACCATCATCTCGTCGAGGATGTCAGCGAGTTAGTGAACCTGCATCTGCGGTTCCACGGGTATGTCGAAGAACCGTGGACCGATTCCGCCGTGCGACGCTACGTCAAGGACGCCGGTCCGCTGTATGAGCGGCTGAACCGGCTGACCCGCGCCGACGCGACCACTCAGAACCGTCGTAAGGCGATGGTGTTCTCGTCCGCCATGGACGAGATGGAGCAGCGCGTGCGCGATCTCAAGGAGAAAGAGGACTTCGATGCCATCCGGCCGGATATCGACGGCAATGAGATCATGACCATCCTCGGCATCGCTCCCGGCCCGGAGGTCGGCCGCGCATACAAGCACATGCTGGAATACCGGCTCGATAACGGTCCGGTCGACCATGACACCGCGGTGGCCGAGCTCAAGCGGTGGCACGCGTCGCTGTAAACGTGCCCGAGAAACGGTTCGGCGGCTGTCCGCGTAAGGCAGGCAGCCGCCGAATATCGGGGGTTTCAGGCCGTCATGACGATGCTGGCCGTCATTCCACCTTCTCATGATCGAGGGCCTTGGGCAAGGTGCCCATTGACTGGACGGGCACGCATCCCTCGAAGTTTTCGATGGCGGTGTCGCCGCTCGGCAGGCTGTCCTTGTTGGCCAGATCGTTGAACGAGGCACCGAGCACCACGTCAATCAGCTTGTCGTCGCGGTCATCCATCACCATCACCGCGTCCGTGAAGTTCGTGTTCAGCGTGTACGCCTCGTTGATGGCGTTCTTGCCGAAATAGATTGTGGTGCGCTCGACCTTCTTGCCCTTGTAATTGTCCCAGCCGGTGACCTTGAACTGGCGGTTCGACAGCGCGGTGCTGACGGCCTTCGCGAAACCGACGAATTTGGTGCCGTTCAGCACGCGCACCTTGACGTTCGCATAGTTGGAATATGTCTGGTTCTTGCCGTTGGCGTCCTTGGTCGAGCAGGGCACGCGCACGCCGTAATTCGGCTTGACTGCGGACGTGGCCGTTATGCCCAGACCCCCGACATGGAAATAGAACAGCGCCGACACGACCAGGGCGACGGCAAGCACCGCGCCGACACAGGAGAATACGATCTGCTGGCGGCGGCGAATGTAACGCTTGCGTTCCGCGCGTTCGTCATAAGGCTGAGTCATGGGTCCGTCCTTTTCTTACGAGACTGGTACACAGATTAGCGTCACTGTCTGACGCGATAAGACAGGGATGGCAGGACGGTTATGACCGGTCTCGCCGGCGCCTGTGCAGCGATGATGCGATCCACCGTGGCGGATTGCTCCCATGCGGTGCGAACGCGGCGGGCGACGGCATCGTCCGGTACGAACGCGATGACCGATGGGCCGGAGCCGGAAACGAATGACCGGGATGCCCCGGCGGCCAGGGCGGCTTCGATGGCTTCGCCGCTGCGGGGGTGCAAGGCGACCGCGGCGCGCTGCAGATGGTTGTCGTCGCCGTCTCCCGCGCCCATCTTGTCGAAGGTCGAGTAGACATTCGGCGTGCTCAGTTGCGCATGGTACGCTCCCACCAGCAATTGGCCGGCGAATCCGCGGTCTCGCAGCGTCTGAACGCATGATGAATCATCCTCCAGCGGGATGATCCGCTCGCCGAAACCGGTGCCATGCGCATATCCGCCCTCCAGGCAGAAGGGCATATCGGCGCCGAGCGTGGCGGCGATGTCACGCAGCCGCTCAATCGGCCAGTGCAGTCCCCACAGGGTGTTCACGGCGAGCAATGTCGCCGCCGCGTCGGCGGATCCGCCGCCCAATCCGGCACCGACGGGAATGTGCTTGTCCACATGCAGCGCCACGTCCGGCTCCCGCCTCGCGGCCCTGGCGATCGCGAACAACGCAAGCACCGCATGGTTGCGGCGCATGTCGCTGCCGCTCGATGCCAGATCACCCAGATGCTCGCCGCTCAGTTCGAGCGAGAACCCGCTGCCGGGGGTCTTGGCGGTCGCCGTCACCACGTCGTTGACGCCGATGGCGCAATATATCGTGTCCAGCGCGTGCCGGCCGCCCCATTCCTCATGGGCGGGCCCTACGTGCAACGTCAGATTGGTTTTCGCGGGAACCGTGACCTCCACCGAGTGCAGCGGCCCGGCCGGTGTCGTTTCCGCGGCTGCGACATGATGGCGGATGGGCCAATGCGCGGGGACGCTTGGCGAACGCCGCACCTGACCCGGTGTCGCTGACCGTACATTGTCCATTGCTGTGGCGCTCATGATGATGCCTGCCCCTGTTCATGCTGCGATTGCCTCAGCGCCGTCGCCAGAGCGGCGAATTCGTCGATGGTCAGCGTCTCGCCGCGGCGTGTCGGGTCGATGCCCGCCGTGTGGAACACTTCATCGGGCACCATGCGCTTGAGTGCGGCATGCAGCGTTTTGCGACGCTGGCTGAAGGCCGCGTCGACCAACTGGAACGTCAGCTGGCGCAACTGGGGGTCGCGCGGGCCCGCATGCGACTGGACACGGGTGAACCCGGCCAGGGCCGAATCCACGTTCGGCGCTGGCCAGAATACGTGACGCCCGATGTTGCCCACGCGTTCCGCCGAGCCGTACCACGCCAGCTTCACGCTGGGCGCGCCGTAAATCTTCGAGCCGGGAGTGGCGGTCAGACGGTCCGCGACTTCTTTCTGCACCATCACCACGAAGGACGTCAGCATGTCGAAGCGTTCCAGCAGCGTCAGGATGATCGGCGTGGCCACATTGTACGGAAGGTTCGCCACCAGGGTGAACGGTTCGTCGCCGCTGAACTCGGGGAGGTCCGCCGACGTGAGGGCCAGCGCGTCCTTGTTGATGACCGTGAGGCGGTTCCTCGCATCCGGCATGTATGTGTCGATGGTATGCGGCAGCCGTTGCGCGACCGGCGGGTCGATCTCGACCGCGGTCATTGTGGCGCCGGTTTCCAGGATGGCCAGTGTCAGCGACCCCAATCCAGGGCCGACTTCCAGCACCCGCGTATCGGCGGTGACCGCGGCCTCGCGCACGATGCGGCGCACTGTTCCGGGATCGATGACGAAGTTCTGGCCGAATATCTAGGACGGGCTGATGCCGGCTTCGGCTGCTATGTGACGGATGTCGCCCGCGCCGAGCAGTCGCCCGGCGACTGCGGGTTTCTCGGCGGCTGCGGATGCTCCGGAAGGTGCAGGGGATGGATTCATGTCAGTCATAACGCTCGCTATCAGTACCAGCCGATTTGCTCGGAGCGTTCCCATGCCTTGGACGGGCTGCCATACCGTCGGGCGATATACGCCAGCCCCCAGTCGATCTGCACAGCGCCGTCGTCACGGTAATTTGCGCCGAACTCGGCCATTTTGCTCGCAGGCAGCGACTGCGGAATTCCGTAGGCGCCGGTCTTCGCGTTCTCGGCGTACCACAGCCATCTGGATTCGCGGGTCCACAGCTTGTCGAGGCATGTCCAGTCGTAGCTGGTCCAGCCGCGCTGTGCGGCCGCGCCGGATGCGTAGGCTTTGGCCTGCGCGGCGGTCGGGTGCCATAGGCGTCCCTGCGAGCTGCTGCCGGAGTTGCCGGAGTTGCCGTTGCCGCCGTTGTTTCCGGAGTTTCCCGAGTTTCCCGAGTTGCCGGAGTTTCCCGAGTTGCCGCTATTGCCTGAGTTCCCTGAGTTCCCGGAATTGCCGTTGTTGCCCGAATTCCCGTTGTTCTTGTCGTTGTTTTTGTCATTGTTCGACGTATCATCCGACTTGTTTGCGCCGGACGTGCTGCCATTCGAGGAGTTGCCATCCGACTTGCCGGTATTCGACTTGTTGCCTGACTTGCCGGCGTTGTCACTGCCTTTATCGGCTTGCCCCTTGCTGGTGTCGGAAGGTTCGGCGGCCTTCTCCGGGCCTACGGCGACGATGGTGTCGAGGGAGATTTTGGTGGTCGTCTCCGAAATCAGCGTTCGCGTCTCTGCGATGCCATCGACATACGTGACGTTATAGACCTGCTTCTTCTCGCCGTCTTCCCCCTGTTGGCGGACCACGGATGTTCCTGGCTTCAACGACTTATCAACAATCGTCTGCGAACCATGGGGAATGGCGACGGTCGTCGTCTCCTGCCCGTGGGTGACGCGCTGAACGCGCAGCACGGTCTTGTCTCCGTCCTTCTCGACACTGACGCGGTCTTCCTTGTTGAGGCTGATGCCTTTGGAATCGAGAATCGACGCGGCGGGAAGCTTGCCATTCGGCGCGACCGACGTTTTGCCGTCGGCGATGACCGTCACCGGGCCGGACTCGTTGATGACGAGGCCGCCGGTGAGCTGGCTGTAGATGTTGTCGATGTCCACGGTGACTTTCGCGGCCTCGTTCTCGTTCTGCTGGAAAAACCCGAGCAGCTGGGAGGCGCTGGTCGCCACGGTCCAGAACGGCACGCGCTGTCCGTCGATGCTGATGGTCGTCTGATATGCGCTGCGGACCGTGACCACGTCATGATTGCTGAGGATGTCGCCGCTGGTGGATTGCACCAGATCATGGGATTTGACGTCGACGCCCCGCTCTTCAAGCAGGCGCGTCACGCTCATGGCATACGTGGTGACGGTCTGGGTGTCGCCGTTGATGCTGAGTGCGATGGTCTTGCGTGCGGCGACGCCGAATGCGACCGTTGAGGCAAGAGCCACGGCGACGGCGCAGATCGCCACCCGAATGCGACGCAATCGAACAAAACGTCGTGGTGTCCACCGCCTGGCCATATGTCATCCTTCCATGAGCTACGGCTAGCATTGTAACCAATCACGATGATGCTTCGCTGGGCATCGCACGACCGTCACCCATACTCCCACATTTGGTACTTGTTTGCC
>ENA-UOJO01003346-UOJO01003346.1-human-gut-metagenome-genome-assembly--contig:-P57-NODE-3346-length-15322-cov-9.380232_pt1 | contig 15322 bp, 8 predicted proteins | sample MGYA00242351_ERZ723898 | MGnify/ENA metagenome assembly ERZ723898 | reverse complement strand
TCCACAGAGTCCTGATAGTACTTTGAATGTACAGTTATCTTACCATTCAATACCGGTATTGGATCCTCACCAGCGAGCCCCTCTGCAGACAATCCTTCATAGGTCCCATCTGCAAGTTTGGCAAGCATATCAAGTGCGTCGGCAGTATAATATTCCTCCTCAAATCCTATAGCACGGATATGCTTCAATGCATGATTGTTCCCTTGTTCCTGTTGTGCCTCAATAATGTCTGAAAGTAGCTTCATAGGCTTCAGCAGAGGACAATTCTCAATCCAAAAATCCGTAATGCTCACCGCACACTGACCGATTCTCAACCCCTCTGTTGTCAGAACTGGGAAGTTACGGAATGATATATATTTATTGTTAGCCGGATACTCTATAACCTCAAGCCCTCCGCCATCCGGAACCTTTATTTGGCTGAGGTTTGTACCATCAGCATATACCTCTCGAATGTTAATACAATTGCTCAAATCGAGAGTACCCTGTAAAGTGGTTATATTAGACAATAATATCGTCTGTAAGCTTCCACAGCCAGCGAGTGTAAGTCCTGTAATAGAGATTATTACATTTTCAGACTTACTACCAAGCGTAAGCTCAGTCAAGCGTTTTCCGCGTACTACCATGGTACCGGAAACATTCTTCAAATGCCAATCTCCGATACTCAATAGCCAGCTTGCTGCCTGGATAGCATTCTGTTGGTCGGCAGAGCCACCCAGATCAATAATTATTTTACAAATCTCTCCAGCTTTGGTACGACTACCCTGCACAATAGAGGTACCATTAGCAATAGCCGGATACATATCAAATGCCGGAGTTATCTCGTAGTCTATCAAATCTCCTGCTGCACGGACGATAATAGTATCAGTTCCATCTGCCGAAAATAACCCGTAACTGTACTTTGACATAATATACATGATACGCTTTTTCATCCAAGCTGTCTCCGCAGAATAAAAATCTCCATGACTCTGAGTTATAGGATCAGTATCGTTAGTATATGAAGCATTATCATAAGCTATCTTCGCAAGTTCGTACCGCTTAGCATCAGCGTTTACAAGTGTGGCAGGGAAATAGTTCTTTATTCCCAGGAAATACTTTCTATAGAAAGCATATACCTTGTCATAAGGTGTACCGGAAGATTGTCCACATAAAGCTTCCATAGCATTAAGCATTTTACGCATACCGGCAATGATTTCTGTACTGAAAGCAAGTTCAAGCATATTCCAGAAAGTAGAAGTTTCGCCATTCCAGATCGGCTGACCATTATCATAAGAATCATGCATTTCACAATGATACGGTTTACGGTCCTGCCCTTGATTATCAATCGGACCTATAGTATCAAGGTCATCCTGTCTCCATTTCCATTTGCTATCTTCAAGACAGAAACTATACGGATAAGTATTTTTTGCCCGATTATCTGTTGCTGCAATGAATTCTGTAAAATTATGATGGAATACAGCATCATCAATATCGAAAAGATCCGGGACTTCTGTACGGAATTTAGCTATACGTGCTTTTATGAACAGGGTATTGGCAGCATCACTATCCACTGCCGCATCCAGCTGCATTCGCATCATATATCCACCGTCTACAAGTTGTGTAACAAGGTTGATTGTTCCATTTCCAATATCAGATGGCATGAACTTTCCTTCTGAGACTTCATAATAATACAAATTATACCGATCCGAATCTCCAGCTTTAGCTATCCAATATTCATAGCCGGTACCACGATAAACTGCAACTGTAGCATTCAGTTCAGCAAGTGTACCACTGAACGGACGAATGCGATTATTACAAACATAGACTGCATTGTAAGCATCAATCCATCTCTGAGCAGCTAATGGTTCTGTCCCGGCTGCATTAAGTTCTCCGGCATCGAAATCCCAACAATTAGTATTATTGTATTGAAAAGCTTCCTCATCCGGGTTATAAGCCCAATAAGATTTATTACGATTCCAGGGCACACGAAACAAAGTACCAAGCGGAGCATTATCCGAACCCTCAACAGACAATAAAGTAGGAAAAGCTTTCGTATCATATCCGAAACAAAGGTCATCCCCTTTATCAGGACCAAAAGTAAACTCACCCATACAAGTATACACATCCTGACCTTCTTCGTTAATGGATTTAGAGAATCCAATGAACGGCTCCTGATAAACAGCTACACGTATCTGTGGATCAGAGATGTTTGCTTCGTTCGACAATCCCATTTCACGATGTAAATCGTTGTACATGGCCACACAGCCCGCTTTGTGATCCTGCATAGAACTGGCCCAATTTTTCTTGGCTGTCAGTCTTCCTGACTTAGGAACACCATCGAACATCAGCACTTTGTTTTTGTCTGTGGTACCATCAACATACGTAGCAACAGAGTCTATTTTATTGCCTTCTGCATCTTTCAACCCCTTCATCTTAAATCTAATATTCCATTCAAGATATTTTTTGGATGAAGTTCCCTGCCCTTCCACCAATAGATTGGTAAGCGTAAAGTTACGTTCGGGTTTATCTTTGAAGAATACTTCCAGATTACCAGCCACACCGGAAGGGTTTAACAGGTTCGGGAATGGCTTGTCGACTACAAATACATTATACAACAACTTGGTAGCGCTGAAATCAATATTTACTCCCTCGCCATCCAGTACCTGATTAAGAGCCTTCTCTTTTTGTTTTTCATCAGTAGTTACCAATTGGTTGATATAATTCTTTTGTACAGCTTCTGAGGTCAACGCACTGTCATAAATGCGAAGACCATACAGATAGAGATTAGCATAATCATTACCCAATGTTATTTTCCCATTATTCTTGAAGTAGTCATTAATCAAATAAGCATATTGCCGGTTTTTCTTCCCATCAATATAGATGGCAACCAAATTAAAGTCCGGATTACCATAAGCGTTCGGCATTACTACAACAGTCAGACGAATACGCACTCCATTATCGATAGGAACATCCTGCATGCTACTGTCATGCATGGATTGCGAAAAGAAGGATACATTCTCACCGGACACTTTCAGACCGACACGGCTCCCGTCTGTTTTGTCCTCCGCAATGCTGACAATGTCCTTACTGGCATCTGAAGCATTCTCAACCTTAAAATCTATCTCAATAGTCTTACCTTTGCGAGCAGCCTCCGTTATAAAAGGCTGGTAATCTATCACAGCCTTGCTACGGGCGAAGATTTTCAAAACCCTTACTCCGTCATCGTCAGTTACCCAACCGTCATTTCCCCAGTTCAGATTGCTCCATGTGACAGGTATCAGAAACTTGTCTACCTCATTAACCACACTTAAGAAATTTATCTGCGAATTACTACGTGTTTTCGGGTTGATATAGAGCACTGCACCAGCCGTGGCGGAATACCCCAAAGAATTGTTCACGTTCAGCGTGATAGGTTCTATCAGATGGGCATCTTCGCTTGTCACGTTCACAACTACGTCGAAATTGCTGTCGTCGTCCGTGTCCACTTCCATCGGATAGGTTAGAGTGTTTCTTGTATTAGTGGCGATATTATCATTCTCGGAACTATACACTTCTATTCCCGCTTTGATTATGCTGAATATGGCATCGGTTGCCGCAGACTGACCATCATAGATCGCATAATCAAAGACAACGTTATCCTGCCAGTTTGTGAGCAATGCGGCAACGTTGTTCACGCACATAAGCTTAGAGGTTTCTCCGGCAGATATACACATTATATTGATCGATACCGCCTTCGTTTGGATTGTATTATCGGAGTTTGACAGGTAAAACGACACATTATATACGCCTGTCATTCCGGGATGCGGCAAGACATAATTATAGGGAGTATCGGTATAGATAGCCGTACCCAGGTTCTGAGTATAGCTTTGGTGGTAGTCATCGCCCGTAACGGTGACATTCAGCGTTTTGTTGATGTTACCGTTAATTATCATCGGGGTGGTGATATCCCCTGCAAAAGCCGTCCACCAGGCAAAGTTCGGAGCACTGATGCCAAGACTTGTGAGTTGCACGGTATAAGTCACGGGTGCAGTGGTTTTGTCAGTATTCAGTCCCTTTATCGTGACCTTGATATTGTTGCTTCCTGAAGTCAACCACTCCGCGATGTCCTGTTTGATGGAAACCCCGGAAGAAACCTCCATCCGCTTTACGACGATGAAATCAGCATACTTAGCGTTCTTCACCATGACGGTGCAGAGACCGAGTTCTCCGGTAGGCTTGTAAGGTTCGTTCAGATCATCACGATATTGGGAAATGAAGGTAAAATCAAGAACGCATTCCTCACCGTATTGGGCGGCAAAACCCAGAGAAGGCATATTGTTCCGGATATACACGCTGTACATCGTGCCGGCACCACCCGCAAGTTCACGAACCATCTGTTCAAGCATCGCACCGGCGGCACCATCATAAGCGGTGCCCGGATCAATGCCTATAACGAGAGCGCTTTCGGCCAGCTTGTCAATCTCTCTGCGCAATTCCGCTATTTCTTCCGAACTTGCTCCGCCGCCGCTTCCGCTGCTGTTCTCAAGTTCTTTCAGTTTGTTGTTGATTGCGGTGAGTTTGGCTGCAAGCCCGTCTACATTATTGTTCTCCAATGTCTTGACTACTCCGATGAGCTGGTTAAACTCGACCGCCGACAAGCGTCCCTGGCTGTTCTTGCCTTCGTTCTCTACCTTTGTACCTATATCCAGTGCCATAAATTTACTCTCCAAAAATTAAGGGGAAACTATAGGGGAATCCCTTCGTTTCCTGTTCTACCTTGCCGCCCTTTGCTGCCAGCGCGTGCATTATCAAGTTAGTTTCGAGCATATCCGTATCAGCCATGTCACTTTCAATGCGGCTGACTACGGCACGGGTGGTATTACCCAGCTCGTCGCTTCTGCGGAGGCTTAGGACGAATTTGATGTATGCCATGCTATGCGTTATTTTCCAACTGTTTGATAATCTCCCTCTTTATCGCCGCAATGAGCGATGTCTGCTTTACCACTTCGGTCAAAGCCTGCCGGTATCGTTCCGGCACCTCCACCTCTCCTTCGGAATAATAGATCTCCCTTGCCAGCTCTTCAAAGCCTATATCCAGCAGGACACTGCCGTTGTACATCATGCAGTTGCCAAGCGTCTTGGCGATGTCGAAGGTTTGTCTTGTCCCTTCGAATGAGGTCTGAACCTCAAACTTCTTAAAATTTAACTTTGACATATATGATTGTTTTAACGATGAATACTCACTGTATAGGCATTATACTCGTGGGCACTGTACGTCAGCAGCACCTCAACCACGGCACCATCGCCCATGTTCCAGTAAACCGTGTTCCCAAATTTATTGTCACGTAAGTACGGGTGCTGGTCATTGTCAACCGAGGAGCCGTTCACGGTGAAATCGTCCGTGCGACCGTAAAGACGGACATTAGAACCGGAACGCTTCACAACTGTCAGGCGGACGGCAATATCATCGGTGGAGGTAGTGCTGAGATCCAGCGACGAGCGTAGCTCAGCTAAACGGGGGAGCATTACCACGCAGTCATCATAGGTACCGTTGACTTCCACGTACTTACCGCGACTAAAGTTGATATACCTGACCTCTTTCGCCTGGCTAAACTCAATCCAGTTCAGGCGGAAGCCCTCCACCACACCCTTCAGAATACCATCACCCGTCCCGACAAAGGCGTAGTTATGATTCAAAAGGCTGTTCTTTACGCTGAAGATCAGGCCGTAGTTCGGAAGGTAGTCGGACCGCGTGTTCACGAAGCGACCCAGAATGTAGGTACCCAGGTCATTGTGACAACCGATGAGCGTCTGCATATTGTCACCGTTGAAGCCGATCATGCTGTTGTAAAGGAACATGCCGTTATCGCTACCGTCTTTGTCGATGCCAATTCGCCCGGATCCTATTTCAAAACCTCCAATAGCCCCTCTCTCCGCATAGATTATTCCGGTTACCGTCGCATTTTTCATTGTCACATTCCCTTCCTCGTCCACAACGAAATTTCCGTTGATTGTCGTCTTGCCGAGGAAATCAATCTTGTCTGCGGAAATCGTTGCGTTCGATATCAGGTTCCCCGCCTCGTCCGCCGTAATGAACGCACTGATATCCGCCTGTTTCACCAGCCCGTCAGCAGTAACCTGCGAGGCGAACAGTCCCACGAAGTCGTCTTCCGTCACCAATCCGGCCGTGCTGATATTAGTCACTTTTCCGTCAGCGTCGAACGTAAATTTCTCCGTTATCAGCGAGTTCATCTCGGCGGTAGTTACCAGTCCGGACTTATTGACATTCGTAATCAGCCCGTCATCGTCGAACGTCACTTTCGCCGCCAACGCCGTAATCTTCTTGTCGGTCACCTGTATGGCAGCGGCATTGGCCGTGGCGGACTCGTTAGCGCCATCAGCGGTATCTTGTGCCGTGCCCGCATTGTTGAACGCTTCCAGTGCCTTCGCCATGGCTGAGGATGCATCTTCCACACCCTTGTTAGCTTGGGTCATGGCATCCGCCGCATCACTTACCCCCTTGTTCGCCTGCGTCATGGCATCCGCCGCGGCGGACACCGCGGACGCTATTTTCGTTTCCGCTTCCCGGATGGCGGCATCGGTGGATGTCTGATTCTGGGTAATAAGCCCGTTCAACTCATCGTAGTTGCCGCTTACCTGCAACAGGATGCTGTCCCCTAAATTCTTCATATACGCCGTTGTACCGTTGCTTGCCGGCTTCCAATGGTCGATGCTGAAAGCCGCTCCCACCGTCTTGGCCGTCTTGCAGACAAGCGTGTCATTCTCGTATGTATAAGGAGCGACCGCCGGGTAAGTCGCATTCGTCCACAAGTCCCCCACGTCATACGCCTGCGCCTCCGTCGGTTGGGAGACGAAAACCCGCCGCTTGCCGTCCGCCGTGTCCTGGGCCTTGGCGGCATTTTCTAGAGCTTTAATCGTTTGTTGGTCAGTAATATCTATCCATTCCCAAGTGTCAGCAGACTTTACGAATCTATATGCCAGTCCGGAAGCTGTATTATAAAACATATCCTGCTCATGCATCATCTTCAATTCGCTGGTATTCCAATCTATGGCTGGTATATTGGCTAATGTCGGAACGTATTCAAAGAACCATATCGTATATTCCTTATCTGTCTGTTCCTTTATCAGACCAAGGTCCGCCTGAAGTTCATTGAACATACTATCATAACTCTTCCCGGTCGCTTCGGAGATAAACTGTCCGATAAATTTGTTCAGGAACGGAGAAATGATGGTAACTTCTTTGCCTTCCAAAGAATATGAATCAATGTCTTTATATTGTTTGATAGAAGGGGCATCGTCGCCCACCGTCGAAAGGATTATCGCATTCTGTCGTGTCGTATCCGTCCGGTTGCCAAGCTGCACGATGGAATCGCCGGCTTCAGGAACACCGCTGCCCGTATCACAATCTGATTTTGAAAGATCGATATAATTATCACCTATGGCAACCACCAAACGCCAATAATAGCTATTAGTAACATTATGAGATGTTCCTTCCTTGATATTAAAGGTTTGTGCACGCACTTGGTCATCGATTCTAAATTCCTGTATGATGGATTTATCCCCACTATCCTGCTCAAAGTAACAGCGGTAACAGGCATCGTACTCCTCTACCTTTACGCATTTCATTGATGCCGGAGTCAGAATGATTTCCCCACCGACGTATGATAAGCGTTTGATGATTAGTTCAACGAAATATGCCAATTTCCGTACGAGGATTTCATCCACCTCAAGATAAGACCTTCCCGTCTCCTGATTATATTTAAGGCTGAATCCGGTTCCCAAATCTCCGGAAACAAAATCGGAAGACACGATGCCAAAGATATTCTTAAGTTCGTCAAAGATAGCCGTAACCACATTGGAATCACTGACAGATATGCTATGCTCGCTATTGCCTATATATAAACCTTCAAGAAAAGTAGTGATTTTTGCGGCAATATCCGCCACATCCTTCCGTAAAAACTTATCATATACCGGGCTGTCAGCATCTACATCATACGCCTTGTCGGCATGGATAGCGTCATCAGCCTTTGCGGAATGCTCCGCTTCATCAGCATACCCCACCTTAGCTTTCTTTTCTATATATTCATATCCGTCTTCTGTTTCTTCAAGTTGTTTCAGATAGATATAACGGTCGTTATCAGTGATAACCTTGTCTATGTCGGCCTTGTTGGCATGCGTATGCCCGTCACTTGTAGAACCAGATGAAGACGAACCACCCGTCACACTAACCACAGTCGATGAATTAGATAAAGTTCCTCCCATTCCGAGTTCTCTAAGCCGCTTACTCCGTGGCAATGGAGTACGCAGGACAGTACCGGCTGTATAAGTTTTTTTGCTCATATAATAATTCCTTTTTTTAAAATACCACTCCAACGTCTTTCAATACACGATTTTATTTCTCTTCATATTCATCCGGTCGTAATTCCACCATTTTCAACTCCCGTTCATCAGCTATCAAATCCTGTACGTCTTGCAATACAATAAAGCGCTTATCTTCTTGATTTGCATCAGTACACGACTTCAGTCCTCCCCCCATCAGCCGGGTTGTGCCCGACAGTACGGTTTTTCGTTCTGCGTATTGACTGTAAAGTGTACCTATCAATAGGTGTTCCACCTGCGTAGTGCGCCCAGCTCTGGTCATTTCTGTTATCTGCAGCCCGGTGGAAGTTTGGTGATAAGCTCCCCGCGCTACAGGATTTACTTCCTCCATGGTACCGCAGATTGTATCTATTTTTATGTTGTCTTTGGCATTCTCATTCAGTACTCCGGTATACTCCACATCATCACTACTATACTCTTCAAATACAGAATTCGTCCTTACCACGGACAGTGCCGGAAGCTTATAGAGCATCCAACGCACGCGGGAGGTTATATCCGTCTCTAACACTATATCGTTGCTATCCTCCCGAGAACTCCACAAAAACGTTTTACATGTTCTCATACCTGTCAGTATACTGATCTCTAAATATCCGGATACAGGAGGATATGCCATATATTGTCCGTCGTTAACCTTCAGCCATGACGGCCTCCGCATAATAAATTTTTTGTTCCGCATCAGTGTCTGCCGATTGGTTCTCCAGCCCAACGATTGTAGTGTCCCTCCGGGGTCGTCAGTATTATAGTAGGCCAGCACCGCTTCGTCCCATTCGGCCGGTGCCCCATCCACCCATTTTCCAGTGGTATATTTCATGTGCGGCTCCAAATAAGTCTTAGTAGTTTCGTACTTATTGGCATAATGACACAGCACGTTGCCGGCATTATCATATATTACGGCACGGAATGGAAGATACAGATAACCGGCATCGTTCAATATAGCATTATAGTTCCCTTTCTCGTTATCACCATCAGCGTCACTGAAAGGATTATAGCGTGCATCTATCAGTATGCCAAGTTGCAGGCGCAGCAAAGTATGCGCCGTTTCGTCCGCACCTATTGCAGGCAGATATATCTTCTCTGTCTTTATCACAGGAGTATCGTTACGAGTCGATGGAGGTGTTCCTACCGGTTTAGGAACTCCTGAAGACAGAGATCCGTAGCCAGTGTAAAAGAAGTAAGCCACTCCTGTGCTTTTGGAACCTCCCAATATAGGTGCTATCTCAAAATAACGCTTATAAGAAGAACTACTTGTTCCTGTACCCTTGCTGCCCACATACATCAAGAAAGAAATATCACTGTAATCCCAGTCGTAATCCTCCGGTTTCTTATAGTTTGGAAGATATTTATAGCAGTTGGAACCATCAGGCTGAATACCCGTATTTTCGGTTTTATCACCTCCATACTTCAAATCTCCGGCCAACAGCCTTGCATCGCTATAGGGCGAAAAGGTGATTTTCACATTGTTTGCCACCTTGTCCGTACCCATGTGTTGATCGGTTGATTCCCAACGTACTTGTTCCGTACCGACCTTTTGGTACAGAGCGTTCAGATCGTACACGTACACTTCTCCCGCCTGTTGCACCATCCGTAGCCCCAGTGGCTGCAACATGCCTTCCAAAACTTCGTACATAGAAAGAGCCTCCCCATCCTCATCATAGAAGTTGTCCGCCCGCAAACTTAGGTCAGACAATGTGACGGGTATCGCGTTCCCTTTCATACAAGTAGATATGTATTGTCGGACTGGAGAGCAATGTCCCAGTTTCGCTCGTTGCAATGCGTCATTCAAAATGTCCTGCATAGACTGCATGCCTTCCATATTGAATTTCATGCGATTCAATATTCCGAAGTCACTGAAGGTGAGTGTCACTTCATATTCAGATCCCGAAGAATAAGGTTCTTCATAAAATTCAGGGTCAAGGGTCCCGCTCCAATAAAGAGAGCCGTTACGGTATATTTTCAAGGTGATATCTCCGGGAGTAATGGTATATAAGTCTTCGTAAGTACGGTCTCCCGGACTTATAATAGTAACGTCGGCTACACTTCCACACAAGCTTTCCTCCTTGTCAGAATGTGCCCATTCTATGACGACAGGTTCATCTGAAGGGAACTGTAATTTCCCAATAAGATCATAGGCAGCAGCAGCCTCCCGGTATATCTCTACAGAGCATACTGTGTTATTCCGGCTTAAAAACTCTCCTTTATACTTCAAATATTGCATAACTTCTGTTTTTAGCTTCTGTTATTCAGGTTTCCTTCGCGATTCAGTATTCCTTTCAGATAACGTCCGGCAATCTTAAATTCCACAGTACCGCCAACATTCGCATTTCCAACAGGCTGTATCAACTGCCTCAATCTATTAAGCGGAGCTACTACTTCCGGATTATTAATCGCCCCGGAATATTCTCCGAAAAGGCCTAAAGTGGGGCCATAGGCTATACCGCCATAAGCAAACTTAGGCAGATTGGCCAAAGCAGCCAATACACTCGCTACAGCCGCAATAGCCAATATAGGCCCCACAATAGGAATACTCGACACACTGGCAGCCGCCCCTGTTCCAGCAACAACAGTGTTAGCCGTAGCTTGCGTAGATTGAACACCTAATAATGCCATAATTTGCGGGATAGCTTGTCCTATTGCCTGTACTGCATTGGCTCCCCACTGTAACCATTCACCTGCTGCTCCACCTATCAGGTTACCAACATTTCCCATAGCATTCCCCATTGCTCCCATATTATCCGTCAGTTCCCGATTCTTTTCTCTTGCCAATCCCACAGCCTCATTCCATCTCTCCATACCGGTTAAGGGATCTTGAATATCAAAGTGCATCGGTTCGAGTTTCATATCTTTCAAACCTCCATCTTTGACGCCAAATTTTAAAGAACTAGTCGTATCAAATCTTCCATCAACAGGAGCCGCATCTAAATCAGTCGGCTTCACCGGATGCGCTGCCTGAAAATTCATCTTATTTATAATAGATTGGGTTGAAGCTATATCAGACTGCAAATTGGCAATATCTACTGAGAAAGTAACGATTGCCTCAAGAGGTGCCTTTCGCTGCCTTTCTCTTAAATCGGAGAGTTTCGCTTCTAAATCAGCCAAACTTCCTTCGGCAGGTTTCAATTCTATATAAGGAGTAATAGAAGGTGTATTCTTATCATCCTTATCATTGTCATTATTCGTTACAACCGCATTGCCTGTTGGAACCTCAGCACCCGATGATACTCCCAACAGATTATCAGTTCCTCCAAACATAGCTTTCGCATCAGCCATTTCTTTCTTATAAGCATCCTGTGCCTTACGTACATCATTCAACCTTTTATAAATATATTCGGCTAAAGGATTAATTATATAACTTCCAAACTGATTGGAATAACTAGTTTTGGCACTTTCCAGTATTTCTTGTGCTTCTTTCGGAATATCGCTTCCACTACGTATAGCATCCCGAATTTGCATAAAAGCCTCTTCCGCCTGATCGGCAGTTATTTTTCCTGCTCCTTCACCGATACCTTTGTTTAAGTGGTTACGAATATCTTTCAATGCATCTGTTTCAGACTCTGCATACACCTCGCCAGCTCCGGATGTCGCTTTTTCCATAGCACGAGAACGGGCAGTGTTCAAAATAGCCTCACTCAGTTTATCATACGCAATTCGAGCGGTATCTGCATTGCTGATTTCAATACCCATTTTCTCAAGATAATCACCGTACTTAGCAACAATGTCATCTTTTGCTTTTTGCCATTCTTCTGTTCCTTCACGGGCTTTATTCAAGGGGGTAAAGAGATTATCCAAAGCAAGACGCTCCGTAGCCACTTCTTTATTCATCGTAGTCATTATGTCATTCAAGCGTCCTTGAGCCTTAGCCGCATCATTACTACCTGAACAGAATTTATATATAGCAACCGCCGCACCAGCAATCAAAGTAGCTCCTAATATCCAAGGACTTGCTGCCAAAGCGATATTTAAAGCTTTGGTGGCACCAGTAGTGGTGGAAATTGCTCCACAAGCAGCTAAGACTCGCATCTGATACACATAAATAGCTCTTTTTCCTAAATCTATAACTTTATTATAAGCATCTTGAGCTACAGATGCAATCTTTGTAGTAGCACCTAATTTTTCTAATTTCTCATACATAGTAATTAGAAGAAGTATCCCAGAAGAATTTTCCGAAAAAACAGCAAAAAAAGCACCAGTATCTTTTGTTAAGCCTAGCCACTTTGATCTAGCCTCATCAATTGGATTTTGCATCATACTCATTTGAGTAGTAACAACAGAAGCTATATTTTGAGTATTCCTTTGTATATCAATCAACACTTTATTTATCTCTCGAAGAGAACTTGAAGGATTATTTTTCAAGTTAAATACGATATCATATGTAATCTTTTCCATATATTTGCAATTATTATCAAAGTTAATATCTATGGGACCATACATACTCCTTATAATGATGATTCTGAGTTTTTGGGCTGGTAAAAGCGTACTTCATGATTTTCTTTATAATAAGAAGACAAATGAAGAACCTGAGCCACCTAAACAAAGCAAGTTTGAAAAGAAGCTAAAAGCTTCTGCACAAAAAAGCCGAGAAGAAGCACTCAAAGCACGTGAAGAGTTACAGCAACTTCGTGAAAAGCTTGCACGTGAGAAAGCTGAAAGAGAACGCCAAAAGGAAGAGGAAAAGCGTCGCAAGAAAGAAGAAAAACAAGCTAAACATAAATAAATTTTCAACCATCCTTTTTTCATCATATCCCATAGTCTCTTCATTACCATTTTTTGAACAGACAAAAAGACTGACATACCTTGAATATTCTTCTGTATATCAAGTAATATCTTACTCATTTTTCGAAGAACTCCTGAAAGGGTATTTTTCAAATTAAATACTATATCATATGTTATTTTTTCCATATCATTGTAACATGATTATTAAAGATTAAATATATGGGGCCTTATATTATACTAATTTGTCTCATACTCGGTGCTATAGGAGCATGGAGCATAGGTGGAATGCTATCTAAAAGTGATACTTCTAAAAAAGAGCCTCCACAACTCAGCAAGTTTGAACAAAAGATGAAAGCTTCTGCACAAAAAAGCCGAGAAGAAGCACTAAAAGCACGTGAAGAGTTACAACAACTTCGTGAAAAGCTTGCACGCGAAAAAGAAGAAAGAGAACGACAAAAAGAAGAAGAAAAACGCCGCAAAAAAGAAGAGAGGCAAGCAAAAAACAAATAATTTTTTCTTGCTGTGTCTTCTACCGCTCCTATATTATCCGTCAGTTCCTGATTCTTTTCTCTTGCCAATCCCACAGCCTCATTCCATCTCTCCATATCGGTTAAGGGATCTTGAATATCAAAATTCATCGGCTCGAGTTTCATATCTTTCAAACCTCCATCTTTGATGCCAAGTTCTAAAGAGCTGGCGGTAGCTATTCCTCCAACAGGAGTTGCATCTAAATTCGCTGGCCTCACCGGATATGCTACCTGAAAATTAGTCTTATCTATGATAGATTTAGCATTGGCTATATCTGATTCTAACTTAGCAATATCTACTGAGAAAGTAATGATTTCTTCAAGAGGTGCTTTCTGTTGTTTCTCTTTAAGTTCCGAAAGTTTTGCTTCCAAAGCGGATAAACTTCCTTCGGCAGATTCTAATTCTACACGAGGTTCAATCGTTACAGTCCCATTCGTTGTATCATTTGTATTTGTTTCTGCGTTCGATGTAGACAATAGATCTTGCCCTCCACCAAACATAGCTTTTGCAGTGGCTAGTTCTTTTTCATAATTTTCTTTAGCTTTACGAATATCAGAAATACTCTGATAAATATAGTTCGCGACAAAATTATCCCGATGCGCAAAACCTTCAGGATCTGTCCAAACAGTTTCCAACTTAGATAAGATATCTCTCGCTTCTTTAGGAATATTCTTCCCACTACGTACTGCAAGCATTATTTGCCCCATAGCCTTTCCAGCCTCCTGCGATGATATTTTTCCATCTCCGGAACCTTTATTTCCATAAAGGCGCTCTCTCATATTTTTTATTGTTTCAGCTTCCTTTCCCGTATAAACATCTGCAGCACCTGCTGTTGCTGACTCCATAGCACGGGCACGAACAGAATTGATTATCGCTTCACTCAATTTATCGTACGCTTTTCTCGCTGTATCCGCATTGGTTATTTCAATGCCCATCTTATCAAGATAACCACCATATTTGGCTACAATGTTATTCTTTGCCTTCTGCCATTCTTCAGTGCCTTCGCGAGCTTTATTCAAAGGAGTAAAGAGATTATCCAAGGTAAGGTACTCTGTAGCAACTTCTTTATTCAAAGTAGCCATTATGCCATTTAAACGCCCTTGAGCCTTAGCTGCATCATCACTTTCTGAACATAGTTTATATATACCGACAGCCAAAGCGGTAGCGGCAGTAGCAGCAATAATCCAAGGACTGGCGGCAATAATACCATTTAAAATCTTAGCGCCAGTAGCCGTAGAATTAACAGAAGTCAGTAAAGTTTTTAAACCTTTTCTCATTAATGTTATTCCTGATGCATTTTCTGATAAAAGAGCCAAACTTGCTCCCATACCTCCTGCAAGACCTAGCCATTTCGTTCTAAGGTCGTCTACAGGGGATTGTACTGCACTAATTTGTCGAGATACATCAGTTGCCATTTCTTGAGTATTCTTTCTTATATCAACCAATAATTTATTGATTTCACGGAGAGATACTGAAGGATTATTTTTAAAATTAAATATTATATCATATGATTTTTTTTCCATACTTTTGTGCATTAATTAAATATATAATCAAATTATGGGAACATACATTATATTATTAACATTTATGATTCTTGGTTTTATAGGAGCAGGGGGATTCATCAAGGATATAGACAAAATTTCCAATAAAAATAATTAAAAAAAAGACAAACAGGAGCAAGAAAAAATAAATGAACTTGAAGAAAAAGATCGCATACAAAGTGAAGAAT
>ENA-UOJO01003341-UOJO01003341.1-human-gut-metagenome-genome-assembly--contig:-P57-NODE-3341-length-15335-cov-16.578076_pt1 | contig 15335 bp, 9 predicted proteins | sample MGYA00242351_ERZ723898 | MGnify/ENA metagenome assembly ERZ723898 | reverse complement strand
TAATTCATTTCTTCACTAAGTGATGAGATATTATAACTAATACTACCTTCTTCTAACTTATAAGAAATAATTAAGTTATCTATGCTATTTAAAAAGTCTAATACTTCTTTTTTACTATTTATATTTTTTTCTAAAGTAGTCTCAATATTTACTTCATTCTTAATATTATCACTTATATATTCTTCATCTTTAAAAGTTTGTGGTATGTTTCCTTCATTAAAACTCATTAAAAACACATAGTCTTTACTACTTACTACTTCTCCTAAACTAATAAAACTTACTTTGTTTTTTAGTTGTTCTACTTTTATATAAGTATTTTTTAAGTCATGTATAAGCATTTCTTTAACACTTGTTAAATCCCCTACCCAAGTATAATCATTAATTATATTGATAATCAAGTTTACTTCTTCAGTGTTATTTTTAAACTCATTAGTTAAATTTTCTACTATACTTTCTTTACTACTATCTAAGGCACTCAAAAAATATTTTCCAATTCTTGTACTATAAAGACTAGTTGTCTTCTTTTTTTCTAATGGAATATTATAAAAATCAAATAGTTTTCTAATTAAATACATATATTCTTCTTTTACATTTAAAAGTTTAATATTATTTATATCAGTTCCATTTTTAATTAAATCTACTATTTTATTACATACAAAGTTTACTTCGCTTTCCATATCTTTACATTCATATATATTAAATACTTTTTTATTAACTACTTCATTATTTAAATATGTTACATCTAACTTATCAAATACATTCTTATAAAACTTACTTATCTTTTTCTTACTATAAACATAAATATTCTTTTTACTTAAACTACTTTTAAAATACTCGTCATATATAAGTAAACCTTGCTCGTCTAACTCTCTTTTTAAATCTCTTAAAAACTTTAATTTCTCACTTTTATATTCTTTATCTTCTATATAATATAAATTCTTTAAATAAACTAGACACACTTCATACTTATAGTGATATTTCTTAATTAAATAAAATATCGTTTTCTTATCATAATCAAAATAATATAACTTTTTAAATTCACTAAAACTTATAAATTTAACATCTACTAACTTATTATTTTTTCTAAACTCACTAATAACGCTTTCTTTTACCGCATCATCTACTATAAGTATACTATTATTTTTTAAAGCATCCATTCTTTCACTTCCTTTTACACTAATTCAATTATATTATATAAATTCTTTAAAGTCACTTACTTTCTTTTCCTTTGTACATTTTGATTTTATCATAAGTATGTATGTTTGTCAATATTTTGTTTGGTATTAAAAAGAAAATAGAGAATTTATTTTTTCTCTATTTTAACTTCAAACTTGTTACCTTCTTCATCAATGTACTCGCTTACTTCTCCATTATTTTTTTCAATTGTTGCAAGTAATTCACTACTTATAACACTCTTGTACTTATTTATTATATTGTTAGTTAACTCTTCAGTTGTATTAAATTCAATACTAATTCTATCACTAATATCTAAACCAATATTCTTTCTTAAAACTTGGCATTGTCTAATTAAGTCTCTTAAAATTCCTTCATCCTTTAATTCAGGTGTGATAGTAGTATCAAGTATAACAAAGTTTACCCCATCACTCGTAACGTCATATCCCTCTTTTGCTGACACTCTTATATCTAACATACTCTTATTCAAGTTATAAGTTACCCCGTCATATGTAACAGTTTTACTTTCAATATTTTTAATGTCTTCACTAGTAAACTCACTTACAAACTCACTAAACTCTTTAATATTTTTGCCAAACAACTTACCAACTTCTTTAAAGTTAGGTTTAACTGTATAAGTTAAGTAGTCACTTGTTTCATTAGTATACATTACTTCTTTTACATTCAACTCTTCCTTAATTAAGTCAGTCAAGTTACCAATTACACCTTCATTTTTCTTGTCAAGTAATACTTTAGAAAGTGGTTGTCTTATTTTAACATTAGCTTCTTCTCTAGCGTTTCTACCTAAACTTACTACGTCTCTTACTAAATCCATTTGTTTTTCAACATCTAAGTCAATTAAGCTTTCATTACATTTAGGAAAATCACTCAAGTGAACACTTTCTTCTTTAGTTAAGTTAGTGTATATTTCTTCAGCTAAGAATGGACTTACTGGTGCTAAGAGTTGTGATAATGTTACAAGTACTTCATAAGTTACTTTATAAACAGACTTTTTACTTTCATCTAATTCACCTTTCCAGAATCTTCTTCTGTTTCTTCTTATATACCAGTTAGACAAGTCTTCACTAACAAAGTTTACAAGTGGCTTTACAACTCTATTTAAATCGTACTCATTATAAGCAGTAGTCACTTCTTTTACAAGTCTATTTAATTTAGAAAGCATCCACTTATCAATTAATTCATAACTTGTGCTATTTATGAAGTCTTTAGTTTCTAGTTTATCAGCATTAGCATACATACTGAAGAAGTTATATGTATTTTTTAAAGTACTAAAGAATTTACTATTTACTTCTTTTACTCCTTCAATATCAAACTTAAGTGGTGTCCATACAGGGCTTGCATATAGCATATAAAATCTAACAGCATCAGCTCCATATTCTTTCATTATTTCTTCAGGATTTATTATATTTCCTGTACTTTTACTCATTTTTTTACCTTTAGCATCAAGCATCATATCGTTAACTACAACGTTTTTAAACGAACTTACTCCACTTACTAAAGTAGATATACAAATTAGTGAGTTAAACCATCCACGAGTTTGATCTACTCCTTCAGCTATAAAATCTGCAGGAAATTGACTTTCAAATAATTCTTTGTTTTCAAATGGGTAATGCATTTGAGCATATGGCATAGCACCTGAGTCAAACCATACGTCCATCACGTCAGTTACTCTTGACATAATTTTGCCACATTCTGGACACTTGATGTGTAAACTATCTATATAAGGTCTATGAAGTTCCATCTTAAATACATCAGTATCTTCTATTATCTTACTTTGTAATTCGCTTCTACTTCCAATACACTCGATGTGTCCACACTCACAAGTCCACAAAGGCATTGGACAACCCCAATATCTATTTCTTGAAATACCCCAGTCTATCATATTTTCTAGCCAGTTATTAAATCTCTTTTCTCCAACAAACTCAGGATACCAGTTAACACTTTTATTAGATGCAAGTATTTTATCTTTATATTTAGTTGTTTCAATATACCAAGCTGGTTTTGAATAATAAATAAGCGGACTTTTACATCTCCAACAGTGAGGATACTCGTGTGTCATTTTAATCTTCTTAAATAGTTTATCATTTTCTTTTAAGTATTTAATTATTTCAATTTCCAACTCTGGATCAGTTACTATTCTTCCAGTCCATGGTCCAGTTGTATAAGTACCATCTTTTCCTACACTTTGTACAAAAGCTATACCGTTTTTATTGCAAACACGTGAGTCATCTTCACCATATGCTGGGGCGATATGTACTATACCTGTTCCGTCAGCATCAGTTACATAATCATCAGCTAGTACTACAAATGATTTACCACTAACTTTAGCAAAAGGAAGAAGTTGCTCGTACTTTAAACCAACCATATCACTACCTTTAAACTTATCTAAAACAGTATACTCATCACCTAACACTTTATTAGCTAAACTCTCACACAAAATGAATTTATAACCCATACTTTCTACTTTTAAGTAAGTTAAATCTGGATTAACACAAGCCGCAACATTATCAATAAGAGTCCATGGAGTTGTAGTCCAAACAAGCATATACTCATCTTTATTTACTAACTTAAATGGTACGATTACAGTATTGACTGTATCTTCTTGATAACCTAAACTAACTTCGTTTTTAGATAGTTCTGTTCCACATCTATAACAATATGGAAGAACTTTATTCCCATGATAAATTAAACCTTTATCAAAGATATTCTTAATTAGCCACCATTCACTTTCTATATACTCATTTGTACAAGTTATATATGGATTATCACTATCAATTAACTGACCCATCATATCAGTCATCTTATTAACTTCATCTATGTTTGTAGCTGTTTCACTATTACACTCTTTACAGAAGTTTTCTATTCCAAATGCTTCAATATCAGCTTTTGTTTTAAAGCCTAACTTCTTTTCAACATTAACTTCAATTGGTAAGCCGTGAGTATCAAGTCCAATCTTTCTTAATACTCTTTTACCTTGCATTGTTTGATATTTACAAAAAGCATCTTTTATAGTTTTTGCAAATACGTGATGCAAGCCTGGTTTAGCATTAGCATATATTGGTCCATCATAGAATACAAAGTCTTTTTTTCCTTCCCTGTTTTTAATAGTCTTCTCTAGTAAGTTTTCACTTTTCCACTTACTCACTAACTTACTTTCTAAAGCACTAGTACTTTCTTTAATTTCTTTATACATAATTCCCTCCAAAATAAAAAGGATAGCACATAAGGAGTCTATATTAGACGGTACCATCCTAGTATTTACTTAATTATTGTAACGGTTTATAACCGGCTTTAACTTATCCTTAAAGCACATCCAGAGTGATTTATACATATATTCATTTATTAGTTTTCACCAACCACTAACTCTCTAGAAACTCTTATATGTAACGTCTCTTTCATTTGTTTTACAATTAATAGAATACCACAAAACGTGTTCATTGTCTAGTAGTATTATTAAATTTTCAAACTAAAAAAGTGCCATTAAAGACACTCGAATACTTTTGAATCAAATATATAGAAGTTTCCATCTTTTTTAGCAGTATACTTTTTCTTCTTATATTCAAATTTCACTTTGCTACCTTTAATTTTAGTTATCTTAACATTTTTCTTTAAATTAGAAACTAAAGTATCATCTATTTGATAGTCTAATAAGCATCCACCTGTACTAGTTGTATAAAGTACAGCATCTACTTCTTTATATTTTTTAGATAAAGTACTCTTTAATTCACTACCTATTTTTTCATCAAATACATTACTTATCATATCTTCTATCTTTTCATAGTTATCATATTTACTACTGGCTACTTTATACCAGTCAACATTATCCAATGTTATTTTTTCTGCTTCATAAACAGGTAATCCTACTCCATCAGTAGAATAAACACTAATATATGCTTGTTCTAAGGAATCATAAAACATAGTTTCTTTTTCCTCCTTAGTAGTACCACATCCAGTGAGTAATAAAAGTGATAACATAACAACTAAAATTTTCTTTTTCATAAATACACTCCTCTACATTAAATATTGTATCATATTTTTCAAAAATATAACACTCTATTTTAATAATTTTTCTATTTTTTCTAATAAACTATCAAAATCAAATCCACAAGCAGTTAATATCTCTGTATTTTTACCACTTATAACATAGTCTTTAACATTAATTAAATATTTCTCATTATAAACAAATTTATTCCAATGTTCATCATTAGATGGCTCGATTACTACAACTTTAGCACCTATTGGAAACAATGTATCTTTATATTCTTTACTCTCTTTATCAAATAAACTTATACTAGGTACTGATACTACCCTAGTAAATATTCCTCTATTTATTAATTCTTCATTTATTCTTAAAGCAGTTTCTACTTCATTACCAGAAGAAACAAGTATACCAGAAAGTCTTCCTCCCTCAGGTCTAATTATGTATGCACCTTTCAATGTGTTTGAAGCATTAGTATTTGGAATAAGTCCTTTTTTAACTGAAGGCAAGACTATTGCTGTTGGAAGTTTCTTATTTATAATAAAGTCGTAACATCCAACTAGTTCATTAACATCAGCAGGTTTTATAACAGAAAGCATAGGAATACTTCTTAATATTGATAATTCATTTATTGGCATTAATAACATATTTTTATTTGAACTAAGTAGTGAATCATTAATAAATATATAAGTTATAGGTAGTTTCATTAAACTAGCTAATTTAATTTGTTCACATACTTTACTAACATTTACTAAGTTAGTACATATTATAGGCTTTAACCCTGTTAAGGAAAAACCAATACTTAAATTAAAACAAGAAGAAATTCTATTACCAAAATCAAAGTTTTTATCACCTTTTAAACCAAAGTTTTTATTATCATTAAATAATGAACAAGTTACCATTAATGGATTTACTTCACTTATTGCACTCATCAAATTATTATTAGTTTCTAACATATCTTCTTTCATAGATGCATCAAAGTTGACTTTCATATTCTTAATATTTATTCTTAAATTATCTTCTTCTAATAAACTAAGAATCCCCTTCATTTTTTCATCTGTTTCTATTACTTTGTTATATCTACTAACCCATTCGTTATATACAGGATTTGTTCTAGCACTAATCATACTTTGAAACTCAGTAATAGCATTTGCTGATATATGAAAAGGTACTTTTGTTAAATTCATTTTTTCTTTTACAAGCATTATATCTTCATCAGTAAGCACGCTATTGTGGCCTTTATAACTTCCTTGTAAACTAGTTCCCAAAGCTATTAAACTTTTAATTTCAATAATACTAGGTTTATTAGATAATTTAGCCCTTGTAATAGCTTTATCAATACTTAGAAAGTCTTCTGCATTAGTAACAGTTTCAATATGAAAACCTAAGTCTTCATAAACTTTTAAATGATTTTCTTTTAAATAATTACTCTTTTTACCATTAATAGTTGTTTCAAAACTATTATACAAAATTATTAAGTGACTTAGTTCATTATTACTTGCTAATTCCAAACTTTCAAATGTATCTCCTGACATAAACTCGTTATCACTTACCATTACATATGTATAAAAATTAATTAAATCTCTTCCTAAAATACTTCTTAAATACTTTTCAGCAAGCGCTATTCCTACAGACACACTTAATCCTTCAGCATAAATTCCAGTTGAAGAATTTATTCCAACTTTAGGGTTATATTCTGGATATATAGAAAGTTTGCTGCTACCAAAACACTTTAATTCTTCTTCTCTAATAGGATAACCTGCATAAAAAAGTGTACTATAAAGTAGTGGTGAAGCACTACTAGTTGATAAAATAAATCTATCTCTATTTATCCAAGTTGGTTCACTACTACTAAAATTTAAATGTTTACTAAATAAAGTATATATAGTTGGTGCTAAACTAATTGTTAGTCCTGCATCTCCTTCTAATCTACTATTAATCATATCTATTCCTAAACTTCTAAGAGAATTAATAATTTTCATATCCATGTTATATCACCTCTTTATTATAAGTTAATTATAACATAGTTTATTCATTTTTGTAAACACTTCCATTCTTATAAATACGAACATAATCCAAGTTTTTTGTATTCATTACTTTATTAAAAGTTTCATTTATTTCTAAAGTAGTTCTTAAATAACCTAATAAGAATTTATTTCTACTAGAAAGATTTTTTAAATTATGACTATTCATTATATCTAATGTATTAGAATATATATAAAATTTAGTTAATGGATTTATTATTCCATTTTCAAAACTATATTCTTTTAAACAGTCATCAAGTACAATACTTTCATATGATGGAATATCTGTTAAGTTTTTCATTTCTTGATACACCTTTAGACAATACATACTAGCCACATTATTAGCGTGTAATTCAAATGGCATGATATCATGATGTTCACAGTAAAAGACTCTACCTCTTACTTCTTTTGGTAAATAATTTAATAAACTTTTTTTATATTTAAATTTTCCATTTTGTACATTATCTCCATCTTTCATAATTCTAGTAAATAAAGTATTTCTACTAAGAGATAAATATTCTTGATAGGCATGAGTTAGTTCATGAATTAAAGTATCTAATATATTTAAATTATATACAAAAAGTGTGTCTTTTATATCCTCGTGTTCACTAAGTAACACTTTATAATCACTATCTATTGAAGTACTTGCTAAAATAATATTGTTTTCTAAATAGTATGAATCTATATTAGATGTTTCATTTACTATAATTTCATTAAGTACATACTTCATATCTCTATTATATTTAATTATTAGTTCTTTTACATGACTTAAAAATTCTTCAGTTAAAAAGTCTTTATTATTAATTTCATTTAAAATATAATAAAATAATTCTTTAGAAAACATATTAATCCCCCATTCGTGAGATATATTATATCATCAAATATAAATATTTAAAAGAAAAAAGTTATGCATAACAACTTTCAACAGTTTTAACCGATTGAGAGTTATTATTTATAACTTCTACTTTCTTTGTAAGCATAAGTGCTAGTATAGCAATTACTATATAAAATAATACTATTCCTAACTTACTATTAAATATTTTTTCCAATTTTTCCATAATACACTCTCCTTCTTTGTGATACCATTTTATAACACATAGATGTTTGTGTCAATATAAAAACAATAAAATGTTTGGCGAATTTACATTTGTATGTTAAGCAAACAGTTATGGAAATATTTTATATTAAAATCGATAAATTGTTTGACAAATAATATTTTGTGTGATAATATATATTTAGAAAGGAAGTGTTATGATGGAAAAGTTAACTAGAAAGCAACAAGAAGTTTTAACTGTTATTAAAAAGTATATAGCAGAACATGGATATAGTCCAAGTGTAAGAGAAGTTTGTGACCTTATGAATTTAAGTAGTACTGCTACTGTATTCGTTCATATGAAGCACTTAATGAATAAAGGTTATTTAAAACAAACTGATAACAAATTTAGAACATTAGAGGTTTTAGTACCTAATGAATATTTAGAAAAGAATGAGGATGTCGTAAGTGTTCCACTTTTAGGAAAAGTAACTTGTGGTAATCCTATTGAGGCTATTGAATTTCCAGATGAATATATAGCATTACCTACTTTCTTATTACCAAAGAAAGAAGAAGTATTCACTCTTAGAACTGAAGGAATGAGTATGAAAAATGTTGGTATATATGATGGAGATATAGTTATAGTTAAAAGACAAAAAACTGCTAAAAATGGAGACTATGTAGTTGTACTTGATGAAAATGGGTGCACTACATTAAAGACTTTTTATAAAGAGAATGGTTATTTTAGATTACAACCTGAAAATGAAACAATGGACCCAATTATAGTTGACAAAGTAGAAATACTAGGAATTGCAATTGGACTTTATAGAAAGTTTTAATTAAAAAGAAGAAAGAGAAGAAACAAAAAAAGAACTTGTTCAAAAATAAAATGAACTTGTTCTTTTATTTTATTCACATACTCCACTACCTGTATAAACAAAGTAAGGGTTTTCTGGACTTTTTTCATCCTATCATCAGCAACCACTTGAAGTTTCCACTATTTCGTACGGTGTTTCAGCTGAGCCATTTCCTGCACCATATTTGATACAAGATTTGAGAGAAATGACAGGACGTACGGCAATAGGATCGCCCACACGGACGCTGAGATTGTCCGCATAGACGGAATCCCAGCGCCAAACAAACGCGTGAGATCCATCCCAGGAAAAAGGCGACAAGGACCACCAATAAGCTGATACCTGGGTTCCTACACTATTACTTATAAACCACGCATATGGCCTGTTCATTATTGTAGATGCTGCTCCTCCAGCAAACACTATTTCGTCTATTGTCATTAAAGACACAGGATAATCTAGTTTTGCACTTGTATTATCTACACTGAATGCATCCCTTATATCTGTACAATTATATGATGGGTTTGCTTTTGCTCCATCTGTATCCCAGTCCATTCTATAGTATGTTGCGAAGTTGAACTTTGAACTTGAACTTGCACTATATGTTTGGCCCGTTCCTAGACTTCTATCATTACAATATACTGCACTTGTACTTAGGTATTTCGTATAGTTTGTTAAGTTGTTTTTATACCAATTATCTACATATGTTTTTATTGTACTATCTGTTGTATTATTTCTTATCGTATCAAGTGATGTATCTTCTCCATATTTATATCCTACATATTTTGGACTATTATAACTTGTGTTAAATGCACTCTTCCCTAAATGACCCTCAGTTGTATCAGGATTTGTTCCTGAATACAAGAGTCTTATACTTCCATCGTGGTTAGTTCTTATTATTCTCCAATACATTTGGTCACCTTTTCTCCAAGCATAAGAACAATTAGTGTTATAAGAAGATGCTGAATTGCATTCATCTAGAGTAGTGTATTCTTTATATAATGAAGTAGATGTGGTTGAATAATATCCCCTTATTGGTCCATCACTTGCAAATGTTCCAAACTTTAACCAGTTATTTGTTGTATTTCCAGCATAATAATATACTTCTTTTGGTGTACCTCCAGCTATACTTTCTGTTGAAGTAAATAATGTTCCTGTTGTAGTTGTAGTTAAAGGTGTTGCAAAGTCATTTGTTCCATTATTATTGCTACTTCTTGTACTTCTTGTTGGATTATCATTTAGTATTTGACTAAGTAATGTAACTGGTTCTTTTGTTCCTTCAGTAATAAATAACTTTCCACTTAGTTTCTTACCCATATCTTCACTTTGGTCAACTTCTTCATCATTCTTATAAATGAATTGAACTGTATAAGTTTGAGTTACTCCTACATCTATAGATGCACTATAAGCTAGTATTGTATCAGTTGCTACACTAGACTTTGGTACATCTTTAAACTCAGTCATATTGTATCCACCATTAGTACTAGTTATTTTATATTGTAAGTATCCATTAGTTACAAATGTATTAACTAGGTCTTGTATAACTATGTTATATTTGTAAGTTTCATTACTTTTATTTTCTATAGTAAATGTTTTAGTTACATTCCACTTACCTGGTTCTATATTAGACCCACTTATACTTCCATCACTATCAGTAAATATTATTTTTAAGTCAGCACTTGTTACAGATACATCTTTTCCCTTCCCTATTATTTGTGCTGTAAAGTATGCTAGTGTTACACTAAGTACTACTACTAGTAAACTAGCAACCACTAATATTGTCTGTTTTTTTTGCATAAACTTCTTCCTCCTTTTTGATTACACAACAAAAAATGGGTAGACTTATTCTATCCATTTTATTTCATGCAAAAAACTATTTACTTTTAAGTTAGTTAGAAGATAATAACCCCCCCCCATTTAGTACTTTATTTTGTACTATAGGTGAAGATATATAACTTAATTTATTTACAAAATTATTAGTCATATTGTATATCCTCCTTCTACTCTTAAACTAATATAAGTATATCAAAAAAGAGTACCATTTTCAAGTACCCTATTTAAATAATTTTTTTAATCTAGTCCAAAATGTTGTTTTAGTTTCTACTTTAATATCATTATTACTCTTACTTGTATCTTTTACACTATCTAATAAATATATAAATTTAGTTTCTCCTTCACCATTATTACCAGCAAATGAAATATAATTTCTTCCTAGATCTAATGTAGAAGATAATCTACTTTCAAAATCTTTACCATCATTAATAAATACTTGATATAACTTAGTTATTCCTTCACTATTATACTCACTAATTCCATCACTTAAAGAAACTAATCCATTACTAAGTTTATCAATATTAACATATAATTCATTTAAACTAGTTTTTGTTTCATTAATTAAGTTTTCAGTAATACTATTAGCTAACTTTTCACTCAAGTTACTTGCAACACTAATTGCAGTTTCTTTACTAACACTTACACTAACTTCTTTACTAACTTTTTCTGCTACATAACTACTTACCATATTAGTTAAACTATCAAAGTATTTAAGTGCCTTATCATTTTTAATTACATTACAACTATTAATTTGTTCAGGAGTCATACTACCACCTTGACTTAGCACAGTTTTACCAATTTCACAAGAAATATAATCATCATACTCATTAACTTCTTTTAAATAACTAACTAATTCTTGAGTAACCTTTCCTTCTAAAGTCTCATCCCCATTTTCTAAAGAAGCTTTAACTTCATTCCAAACTTTTTCACTCAACAATTTATTATATTCACTTGTATAAATAGAACTTACTTTTTTAATACTATTATTTTTAATATAATTAATTTTATCTTCATCTAAAACATTATCTACACTTAAATTATCTATATTATTCTTTAAAACACCCTTTAATGTAACACTACCATCACTTAATAATTTAGAACTTTCTTCTATTAAATCCATATTCTTCTTTAAATTATTTAACCTACTATATAAATTACTTAAATTAAATTTATTAATTTTACTCTTAGATATACTTATTGGACTACTTACAACATACAAACTATTTAATTCAAACTTCTCTGTACTAAAAGATATAATAGTTTCATTAAAACTTTCATCACTTATATTTAAAGATTTATTTATATATGGAAGAGCCACACCTGTCACAAAAGTTTTATTACCATTTATTATAGTTTTACCATTACTTATAGTAATATCTTTATTTACAGTATTATCTAAATATGTAGCAGTTACTACTACAAATGGTGTATAAATATACTCATTCTTACCATTAATACTTCTTAAATACTTTGAATTATTAGTATAATTAATAATAATATCTACTTTACCACTTTTACCAATTATACTATGTAAATCTTTAACTTCTCCATTTAACTTATAAGTTATTTTAAAACTAATAGGTTGTTCACTATCTAAAGTACCCTTATATAAAACATTATTCTTTTTAGTACTCCAAGTTAAATAATTATTTTCTTTTACATAACTAGTTTGACTATTTAAATTAGTTATATTACTAAGTAATGTATAATCTTCTATACTTTCTAATTCATTATTATTTATTATACTTTCATTAACTATTACTTCTTTAGTACTTCCATCACTATTAAGTTTAGTAAATACTGTCTCATCTTTAGTTAATGCAAATAAACTTGTTGGTAAACATATTAAACTTAATAATACTACACTTGCTAATTTAACTTTTTTATTCATTTTAACACCACTCTCTTTCTTAGTTATCAATTTATCAAATATTAATAATATTGAAGGCAATACAGTTAATACTACTATCATACTAATAATAGCACCTCTACTAATTAAAGTACATAAACTACCTACCATCTCTAAATCACTATATAATCCTACCCCAAATGTTGCTGCAAAGAAACACATTCCGCTAACAATTATTGAAGTACTTGCATATTTTAAAGTCTCCTTAATAGCAGGTATCTTATCCATGTTCTTTCTATTTCTTATATATGTTGTTGTTAAAAGTATTGCATAGTCTATTGTAGCACCAAGTTGTATTGTACCTAATGTAATAGGCGCTACGAAAGGTAAAACATTTCCACCAAAGTATGAGATACTTAAATTTGCAAATATTGCAAACTCTATTGCTAGTACTAATAATATTGGAAGAATTAATCCCTTTAAAATTATTACTAATATAAGTAAGATACATATTACACTCCAAGTATTAACATTTTTAAAGTCATTATCACTTATTTTAATTAAATCTTTCATAAGTGCCCCTTCTCCAGCAACTATACTATCTTTATCATACTTTTTAACTATATCATTAACAATAGGAATTTGATTATTTAATTCATTACTTGCAACTTCATATGTAGAATTTACAAGTATTAATTTATATTTATCACTTTCCATAATATTTAATAAATCTTCTGGAATTACTTCTACTGGAACACCTAAACTATTTACATCATTTATACTAAGTACTAAATTAATCCCTTTAACACGTTTTATGGAATTAGTTAAATCATTTAATTCATTATTAGAAATATTCTTATTAACTAATATCATTTCAGGACTAACTATATTAAATTTATCTTTTATTATTTCATTAGTTTTAATACTCTCTAAAGTTTTAGGAAGAGACTCATCCATCTTATAATATACTTCTACTTTAGAGTTTGCTTTATATAAAGGAAATAATAATACTAAGAATATTATAAATATTACTTTATAATGTTTTACTACAAAGTTATTTACTTTAGTTAATGGCTTAATAACTAGTTTATGAGAAGTTTTTTCTAATAACTTATCAAATGTTAGTAAAAGTGCTGGAAATAATGTCAACACTGTAATAAGTCCTAACAATACACCCTTAGCCATTACTATACCTAAATCTTTTCCTAAAGTAAGTTCCATTAAACAAAGTACTAAAAATCCTGCAATTGTTGTTAAAGAACTTCCTATTACTGAAGAAAACGTTTCACATATAGCACTCTCCATTGCAAGAGTTTTATCCATAGTATGTTTTTTATTTTCATATGAATGATATAAGAAAATAGAAAAATCTGTTGTAACACCTAGTTGTAAAACTGCAACTAAAGCCTTAGTTATATAACTTATTTCTCCTAAAAATATATTAGTTCCTAAATTATATAATATAGCAACACCAATATTTAATAGAAGTAATATAGGTACAATATAAGAATCCAAACTAATTGATAAAACTATAATACATAATATTACTGCTATTACTATATAGATAGCAATTTCACTATTAGATAAATTCATTGTATCTAATACCATGCTACTCATTCCACCAACATTAATATCATTAGATAAATTTCTTATTTCCCTTACTGCATCAATTGTTTCTTCACTACTAGTACTACCACTAAATGTAACAAGAAGTAAATTTGATTTATCACTATTTAAATGACTTGTTATATCACTTGGTAACATTTCAATTGGAATTGTACTACCTACTACATCATATAAACTTACTACTTTATTAACACCACTTACATTTCTTATTTTATCTTCAAGTTTTAAAATACTTTCTCCACTCATGTTGTCCGCTACTACCATTGCATAAGCACCCATTTTAAAATCTTCTGTAAGTATATCTTGTCCTTTCATAGTTTCAATATCACTTGGTAAATAAACTAAAATATCATAGTTAACTTTAGTTAATTTAATACCAATAAGTGATAATAAAAGTAATATACTTGAAATAATTAATACTACACTTTTATTTTTACAAATAAATTCACTAAATTTTTTCATTTTCACCACCCAGTATTGAATTTTATTATATTATTAATAAAAAATGAATATCATAAGAAATATTATGTATGTTATCAAACACTTTTACAATTTTTGTATTAGTAAATAATGTACAGATGTCTTTTATCTTTACAAGTGTATTAATAAATTGTATAATAAACTTGGTGAATTTATGAAAGAAGATCTAAGAATTACTAAAACTAAAAAATTACTTTATGAAACATTAATTAGTTTAATGGAAGAAAAAAGTTTTGAAGAAATTAAAGTAAGTGATATATGTAAAAAAGCACTTATTAACAGAAGTACTTTTTATAGTCATTATAGTGATAAATACGAATTATTTATGGAATTAATTAATGCTTTAAAACTAAGTTTATTTAATAGTTTAAATACTAATGAAAATAATGTTAATACTAGAGAATATTTTATTGAACTTATTAATATTTTACTTAATCATATAGATGACAAAAAGAATATTTATTAT
>ENA-UOJO01003336-UOJO01003336.1-human-gut-metagenome-genome-assembly--contig:-P57-NODE-3336-length-15342-cov-8.198993_pt1 | contig 15342 bp, 14 predicted proteins | sample MGYA00242351_ERZ723898 | MGnify/ENA metagenome assembly ERZ723898 | reverse complement strand
GCGGGGCGTGGCCCCCTCGCCGTATTATTTCCTTAACTACCACGCCCCCAAATCCCCCCCCCCCCCCCCCGCGCGCCGGGCGACGTGCGAAGCCCAGATGATCGACACGGAGCTTGTGATTTCTATCCACGCCCTCCGTGAGGAGGGCGACACGCAGCTGCTTAATCCAGCCGTCATTGACTTTCAGATTTCTATCCACGCCCTCCGTGAGGAGGGCGACGTACAGGTTGATATAGTTCCCGGTGCTGATAAAGTATTTCTATCCACGCCCTCCGTGAGGAGGGCGACCAGCCGCTATCCATGCGAGAGAGCCGGAGCGGCGATTTCTATCCACGCCCTCCGTGAGGAGGGCGACCCAACCCGCCCTTGTGATAAGCAGTGACAGCGGCATTTCTATCCACGCCCTCCGTGAGGAGGGCGACCACCCTTCGCGGAATTTGAGGTGTTGCCAGACGGATTTCTACCCCCCCCCCCCGTGTGGCGGGCGACCCCCCGTGGACACCTTCTTCTTTTTTATTTGGAGATTTCTATCCACGCCCTCCGTGTGGTGGGCGACAAATCGGCGATCAGGTTCTCGTGGGTCATCTCTCATTTCTATCCACGCCCTCCGTGAGGAGGGCGACATATATAGACACAATAAAGGACGGGGGTAAAACATTTCTATCCACGCCCTCCGTGAGGAGGGCGACCTCTCTGTGGCGTTCTGGGTTTTCATGGCCTTGGTATTTCTATCCACGCCCTCCGTGAGGAGGGCGACGCGCAAGTGGCGGCAGTATGATGAGCTGAGTGAATTTCTATCCACGCCCTCCGTGAGGAGGGCGACGCTTCATCTGACTTCTCTGCCCTGAAAACGAGAGATTTCTATCCACGCCCTCCGTGAGGAGGGCGACCTGGCGTGGGACGACATCGTTGCTGAGCCTTTCTGCATTTCTCTCCACGCCCACCGTGAGGAGGGCGACAAGGTAGAAGCGGCGAAGCGATGCAAAGAGCGGAAATTTCTATCCACGCCCTCCGTGAGGAGGGCGACCAGCATCCAATGGGCAATCGCGCCGGTCAACGGAAATTTCTATCCACGCCCTCCGTGAGGAGGGCGACGGACGTCTACACCCACGTCTATCCCTACTGGATATTTCTATCCACGCCCTCCGTGAGGAGGGCGACGTTCACGACCGAAAGCGAGGCAGTGGCCTTTATTAAATTTCTATCCACGCCCTCCGTGAGGAGGGCGACGCCTGAACCGTTCCATTTGGCGGAGAAGATCGGAATTTCTATCCACGCCCTCCGTGAGGAGGGCGACGCAGCATAATGTGGATGATGTTCGCCGCCATGTTGATTTCTATCCACGCCCTCCGTGAGGAGGGCGACGGTGGTCGAATCGCCCGCTTCTCCCGGACTTCCGGTATTTCTATCCACGCCCTCCGTGAGGAGGGCGACAGTTCTTTTACCGTGTGAACCATGCGAAGCTACTATTTCTATCCACGCCCTCCGTGAGGAGGGCGACATCCTTTGGCCGCTCCAATGCGACCTGATAATTTATTTCTATCCACGCCCTCCGTGAGGAGGGCGACTTGGAACGGAGTGCATATTCGCCGTATGCGTTGGAATTTCTATCCACGCCCTCCGTGAGGAGGGCGACCATCCAGCTCGTTTCGCTGATGTAGCCATAAAGCAATTTCTATCCACGCCCTCCGTGAGGAGGGCGACCGGTCGATCCCTTGATGTTCACCGTCGTTCCGTTATTTCTATCCACGCCCTCCGTGAGGAGGGCGACTCTTCTCGATGCCGAACCCGGCAACGTCTTTCAATTTCTATCCACGCCCTCCGTGAGGAGGGCGACAGCAAAAACGGAGAAAAACATCTCCGCTTTTGTTTCATTATAAAACGATCTGCACAGATTTGGAAGAGCTTGTCCAAAAACATCCGAAAAAAGAGCCGCGATCTGCACAGAACGGCTTGAAAACATGGTGCGAAGGAGACGGAAAAGGGGTGAGTGCTTTCCATTCGCACCGAGGGAACAGGCTAGAAGATCAGCACGTCTCCGGATTCAAACAGGGGATGCACCCCGATGTGCTCGACCTTGGTCTTATAGTTGTTGCCCAGTTGATAAAACCGCAGACTGTCCAGATCGGGGTCGATGAGAGCGGCAAGCTCAGACTTCAGAACAGCAAACTGCGCGGCGTCCAGCAGGCACTCGAAGACAGAATTCTGCACCCGCTGCCCGTGGTCCACGCACTTTTTGGCGACTTTGCGCAGGCGTTTGCGTCCAGCAGCGGTCTCGGTGTTGACATCGTAGGTGATCAGGACCAGCATAGACGACCCTCACTTCCAGAAGAACGGCGGATACAGTTCCAGATCACCGCGCAGAGTCCGCGCCAGAAGGAGCGCCTGCACGTAAGGCACCAGTCCCCAGGGCAGTTTCTCTTTCAGGAAGGGATGGGTGATCTGCTCCTGCTTTTTGGTCTGCCAGGCTTTGAGAAACGCGCGGCGGCCATCGTCGGTCAGGAGGACAGCACCATTCTCCTGTTTCTGGAAGTGCTTCGCTGTCAGCAGTTTCTGGTTGATGCAGGACAGCACGAACCGGTCTGCGGAAACGGCGCGAAGCTCTTCCATAAGGTCCAGCGCCAGACTGCGGCGTCCGGGACGGGCGCGGTGCAGGAAGCCGACATACGGGTCCAGCCCGACGCTGCTCAGTGCGGAAGCGCAGTCGCGGGCCAGCAGAGAATAGGCAAAGGAGAGCAGCGCGTTCACATTGTCCAGCGGAGGCCGACGGTTTCGGGACACGAACGGAAACGCTTCATGCTGCTGTAAAATGAGGGAGTCGAAGCAATCGAAGTAGCGCTGCGCTGCTTCCCCTTCCAGACCGCGCAGCTGGTCGAGATCGTCGCACTGCTCAATGAGCGGGAGCGCCGCCGCAAGCTGGGCACTCGTGCGTTTGAATTCCTCTACGGGTACGCGCTGCGGGTGGTCGCGGGTGGCGCGTTCCAGTACCCAGCGGGCGTTGTAAACTTTGCCAAGGATGAAGTACCGCGCATAGCGGCAGCTCAGCGCTTCGCTGTCGGAGATGCGGTACTGGGTCTGCCGCAGCAGGACATTGCCGCGCTCTTCGCCGACGGTGCGCGCCAAAAACTGGCCGTAGGGGCTGAAAAAGCAGAGGTCGATGCCCTTGGCCGCGCATTTGCCCATGAGTGCCGGGCTGGCACCGGAGCGGCTGAAGCAGACGATCCCTTCCAGCGTGTGGAGCGGGACCCGCCCGATCTCGGTCTTCTGGCGGCTGACCACGACATTTTCGCCGTCGAGCGAAAGATAGGCGTCTTCCGAAGTGACGTAAAGCTGGGTCAATAGCTGTCTCATGGCGTGTCCTCCGCTTGCACTTCGTCCAGATAGGCTTTCAGGTAGGCCTTGGGGTCGGCGCGTTTGTACAGTGCGGGCAGGCAAAGCTCTTTGAGGGAGCAGGCGTTGCAGAAAGTTCCCGGCTTGACTTTTGGCGTGTAGCCGCGGGCGAAATACTGGTTCATCTCGTCGGCCATGGCCTGCGTTTTTTGGCGAAGCGCGTCCGTCAGCGGGACGAGTTCCCGCCGCCGCGTTTCCTCGTAGAAGAGCGCGGCCTGCGGGACATCACAGGCCAGCATCTCTTCCAGAGCCATGGCCTGCGCACAGAGCTGCAGCCGGTCGGCGTCGTTCTCCTTGGCGCGGCCATGTTTGTACTCCACCGGCATGGGTTGCCAGCGGCCTTCGGTGTGCTGCAGCGGGATGCCCTCCGGGTCCGCCCGGAATTCCACAACGTCGCAGTCTCCGCTGAGCCGCAGGCGGTGGCTGACGACCTTCATCCCTCGTGTGATGAGCAGATCGCCCCGCCGCTCGGTCTGCGCGGTGTCATGGCAGCGGGTATGTTCCAGCCGCCCTTCCGCAGTGCAAAGGTTCTCAGACCATTGCTGTTCGAGGTGGATGAGCGCCCACTGACGGCGGCAGAAGCAAAAATGCTGGATGCCGGACATCAACAGGTAATCGTCCGGGGCGGACATCAGGACATCCTCTCGCAGGTGACTCCTTCCGGAAGGGCGTCGGATACGGTGACAGTGTAATCGCGGTAGCTGCGCGCCGGGGTGGTGGGGTCTTTTCGTTGGACGGTCACGGCATCGAACAGCTTGTAAGCGGGGGCGTTGCCAAGCTCCGAAGAATGTTTGAAGACGATGAGCTCCCGCACGGCCATTTTACCGCGCGCAGCGCTGTGATCGTTCTCGAACATGTTCAGGATGGCTTCCCACAGCAACTGCAGGTCATCTTCCGAAAAGCCTGTGGTCTTGCGGGCGAGATTGGCGGAAACATAACCTTCTGCACGGTAGAGGGCATAGGGGACGATGTACTTGCGGCCCATTTCGGTGCCCTTTTTCTCAGCATCGGCCTCCGTGGTGATGGCAACGCGGGTGATCGTGACTTCCTGCGGGATGATGGTATCCACCGAACGCGCAAAGCTCAGCTGGACCGGGCCGCGAACCTGACCGCAGTTGAGAGCACCTTTGACAAACGTGGTCATAACAGCACCAAAGGTGCGGATATCGTAGTAGTGCTCACACATGTAATTGCGCAGACGGCGGTCAATGTCCGGGTCACTCTTCTTGGCGGCCTTGAGGTCCTCGTTGATGCCAAGAGCTTTGATGGCGTCGGCATCGCTGCGGTTCAGAGGGACAGTATCCTTGATGTAAATGCGGTAATTTTCGTCATTTTCCTTGACCGTCTCCACATAGTTGCGAATCTTCCGCTTCAGGCAGACATCGGTCACGAGACCGTAGCCGGTTTCCGGGTCGATGCGGGGCATGTTGCCTGCGTCGGGGTCACCGTTTGGGTTGCCGTTTTCAACATCGAACAGAATCACAAAATCATAGCGGTTTTTGATAGGCTCAGACATGTCAGTTCCTCCTTATAATTCAAACATTCTCAGTGGAATCAGCGGGAGCTTTCTTCTGGAAGCGGGCCTGATTCTGATAGTAATAACCCAACTGGAACGAGCCCTGGCTGGCGGGGTCAAGATGGGGGGGATAGGATGTGCCGACGCGGATGGAAAGTTCTTCCAACTGGCCTTGCAGAGAACCGGCCAACTTTGGATTGCTGCGGCGCAGGACCCGAAGATGGCTGACGGAAAGTTTGCCCAGAAGGTTGAAGACCTGGCTGGGATTCGAAGAAGCCGCATTGAAATAGCGGTCCTTGATGGTGGCATTGATGTTGGAAGAATTTGCCTTGGCCGCAGCCAGCTGGATCTGTTCGTATAGCGAGAACATCCGGCCAAGAGTATAGGGGATATTGTTGCATGTTACATTCAATTCAGGCATATCCAAAACCTCCTTTGGAACCTGTGGATGGGGATGGCGGCGGTAATAAGCCCGGATGATGGCCGCCCGGCCGCGTGTGATCGTTTGTTCGGCGCGTATCCGCAGTTCCGCTCCATTCAGAAGTGTAGCTGGATAGGGGGTGCCCGTCAGAATAGAGCGCAGAACATCACCTGCAAGCTGCGGCGAAGGCTTTTTATCACGCGAGTTCTGGTTGACAGTCTCCTGGACCAGCGACCAGACGGAGAGGGTCTCACGCTTGTCAAAAGCGGGGTGGATCACAGTGATATCCTCTGCATACCGCTGCAGCCGCTGTGCAAACACCTGGAAGGTGTCACGTAGAAAGAACCGTACCGAAATACGTGCCGCGTTGGGTGAGAGCCCCAGCACATAAAAGTGCTGGCCGGGCTGCAGATCTTCGCCCATCCAGCTGCAGGGTTGCCCTTTGGCAAGGCTGTCCAGCGCTTTGCTCAGGTCGTCTTCGGTAAGACCATGGTTTTCCGGGATGCCGAACATGGCCATCATGCCGAGGGAGGAATAGCTGGGGGACGCGTTTTCGGCCCAGCAGACCACAGCGGTATCGCCGAGGATACGGCAATGATCCCGGTCGGCAAGCAGCGTGTTCAATGCAGTGGTGTAAGCAAAGGCGGCATATTCGCTGACAGGGGCATTCTCGCCCTGCTCGTGCCCATAGGAACAAAATGCTGGGGCGTTGAAGGAAACGAGCGCGGCTCCGGAGCTCTGTGCGCCGGGAACACCCTTGATGGAAGGATGCAGCCGGGCGGCTGGGGCCTGCTGGCCGGTCACGAGACACTGGACCAGCGGAGTGTCGGGCGAAGCGCTGCTGTAGTGCTGCTGCCATGCCGCTCGGATCGCTTCATCTTCAGTGGACAGGATGCTGCCCTCCGGCCCTTCATAGTCGAACAGAAGGTTGGCGTTTCCGGTGATGTCCTTCCAGCGGTCAGCCAGTAACGGGTGGGCCGATGCCTCTTCGGGCTTCCAATGGTCAAAAAACGCAAGGACCGCTCTGGCCGCAGGGGAATCAACCCCATCCAGAATGGCATGGTGCAGCTTTGCACAGGCTTCGAAGCACTGGATGGAGCGCTCCGGCTTGCCTTTTTCGTCTGCACCCAGCAGATAGGTGGAATTGTCGCACAGAAAATTTGCAGCAATGCCGGAAGCTCGTTTGACATGGGCAGGAACTGCCATTTCCCGCGGGGCGAGCACTTCTTTTTTACCGCGCGGAACCATCTGGCGGCAGTCCACGAGGTCGATGAGCTGGCCTTCCGCGTTGATGCGGAGCCAGTAGCTGACCTTGAACTGATTCTCCCAGCCGGGGGCTGAGATCTGTCCGGTGCGGAGCAGCTGCTCATAATAAGCAGTCAATGCCTGTAAGATCATGTGAACACCTCCACATCCCGGCAATCCATGACCCCGTTGACCAGCTTTGCCCGGAAGAACTGCGAGCGGATGTTGGCCGGGTCAGAATAATCCAGATCATACAGCATGAATCCGAGGTCCTGCGTGGCTTCTTCCAGTGCAGGAATGTCGCCGCCGGGCCACTCCCGGAAGTTGGCAGGGAACTCGCGGCAGCCAAAGCAGGGCTGATGATAGCACTGGCCTTTGCTCAAACGGCGGCGAAGGATATCCTGGAATTTTCCGGGGTTGTCGCCGGGGGCTGCCTTGTCGGTCATGGTGAAGTGACACTCGATGACATAGTGGACGTTCTGCAGGACCATAGCGGCGCGCTGCTGGATGTCCTGGCTGGTGTAGAGCACCGGCGGCGTTCCTCCCTTGGCGGCAGATAGTGCTGCGGAAGCCAGCAGGGTGGAGCGGACCTCGTTTCGCCGGATGTTGGTGAACTGGATGGGACTCAACAAGTAGATGCGGTCAATGTGGTACTTCAGGCCAGGGTGCCAGTAGATCGCTTCAACGAGCCCTCTTGCGGCCGACGGCGTGATGATGTCGTAACTGACACGTTCAGTCTTCATTTCGGGCCGGGAGAAGCATCCATAGGGTCCCCAGACTTCAATGCGCATGGACATGCGCATCACCTCCTTTCAAACGGTTGTCGGACTTTCAGGCGAACATCGAATTTACCCATTGCAACCACCTCTTTACTACTGACTTCTGTTGTATGTTATTTCAAAAACTCCTTGTGGCTTTAGTATAACACACTTTTTGCGAAATGCAAGATGCTACTTGTATAAAATCCAAATTCAACCTATAATAAAGGAGTCATTCGGAGAAAAACGAATGTGGATTGAAATTGTTGGATGTTGTTTCAAGCAATGAGGGAAAAGCAGTGGAGTCGTGTGCTCTGCTGCTTTTTCCATTTCAGAGGATGATCGCCCTGCCTTCTTCGATCTCCATCGAAAGGCCGGTCTTGCGGCTGTACAAGTCTGGATCAGTGAGGATGGCGGAGTCGTCGGGGAAATCCGGAGAACGTTCCAATGCACCGGCGGCGTCCAGCGAACGGAACTGCTTTTCATAGCATTCTACGCTGTAAATGCCCAGGCGGCGGAGCTGAGCACGGCTGATGTGTCCGCCGCGAAGCGATGCGCAGAGGTCGGCACCTTCCTCAATGGGAAGATAGATCGTGTAAGTGTGGTTATCAATGAGGTGGAACTTTCCGGCAACCTGTGCAAAGGGAAACTGACATCCCTTGATACCATGCTGAAAAGCGTCCAGAATGTTCTGTTTGTCAAGCGTTGCATGGGTGCGATAGAAGGATTCAAAATAGCTGTGAATGGCATCCGGTGTGTCGAGCAGGTCGTAGGCCCGCTCGGTGGCATTCATGGCGTTGACATTCTGCGAAAGCATGGGGAGCGGTGCCAGACCTTCCAGCTGGAAAGAAGCAACGATGCTTTTTTTCGGGTCGCGTCTGCCCTCCCGGTTGCAGCGCCCGGCGGTCTGGAGCAGGGAATCCAGTCCCGCGGCTTCACGGTAGGCGAGCGGAAAATCCACATCGACGCCTGCTTCGATCAAGGAGGTGGAGACGACCCGGCAGGGAAGCCCCGCCTTGAGCCGTTGGCGGATCTCGTCCAACTGTCGGCGGCGGTCAGCGGCACAGAGGAAGGTGGTCAGGCAGTAGCTGCCTTCGGCGGGGAGCTGTGCAAACAGATCCTGGGCGGTCTTGCGCCGGTTGACCACACAGAGCACCTGTTCGGCAGACGAAAGCTGTGCGCAGAGGGCCTCAGCGGAGAGGATGCCCAGATCTTGCCGGGTCACGCGGCGAAGGACTTCATAGAGGTGAGCCGTGTCGGGGCTGAGTTCTTTTGCGGTCAGGCCGGGGGCAAGTTCCTGAAGCAGCGGCGTCAAGGCGGGCTGCGTTGCGGTGCAGAGAACGGCGGTAGTGTGGTAGTGCTGGACCAGTTGTGCGATGGCGGAAACACAGGGCTTCAGGTAATCGGTAGGGAACGTCTGTGCTTCATCAAAAAGAATGACACTGTTGGCAATGTTGTGCAGTTTGCGGCACCGGCTGCTGCGGTTGGCGTAGAGGGATTCGAAGAACTGCACAGCGGTCGTCACCACGATGGGAGCGTCCCAGTTTTCGCTGGAAAGCAGTTTCCGGTACTGAGCAGGTGTCAGGTCGTCTTTTTCGGTCAGCTTGTAGTCTACACCGGAAAAGTGGGCCAGCACATTGTCTTCTCCCAGAAGATCTGCGAACGTCTGCGCCGTCTGGTCGATAATGGAAGTGTAGGGGATGACGTAAATGATGCGTTCCATCTGCGGCTCTTGTGCCACAGCATGTTCCAGCGCAAAGGCGAGGGACGCGAAGGTTTTGCCGCCGCCCGTGGGAACTGTGAGCGTATAAAGCCCCTGTGGTGCATGAGCACCCTGTTCCATGCAGGCCCGCAGTACTTTGTTCCGCTCCTGCGCGACAGGGGAAGCGGCAGGGCTGTCAAGGTAGCGTTTGGCCTGTGCCCGGACTTTTTCCAGCAGAGCGGAAAGTGGTTCCCCCATCCCACGCGGGGCTGCTTTACCGTCCATGAAGGTCTCGGTGTCGATGAAATCGGCATCGACCAGGCTGGAGTAGAGCATCCGGGTGAAAAAGGCCATGGTCAGGTTGTCCGGTTGGCGGAGCAACCACGGCGGAAGAGCGGCTTTGGCAGGGGAGATCTCCTGTTTCCACTGGGAGCAATCTTCGATCCGCCGCTTGGAGCGGCCGACCAACGTGCTTTCGTCGGCAGTGTCATGCGGATTTCCGAGGTCGGGGATGCCACTGTGATGTCCGGCAATGGCCAGCGCGGCGGGAATGTTTCCGTCCTGGATCGCGGCCTTGGCTCCAGCAGTGGAGTGGTCAACGGGCGGGCCGCCCTGCAAGCGTTGCTGGAAACCAACGCTATATTTTCCGATGTCATGAAGCAGGGCGGTATACGCTGCTTCTGCTTGTGCGCCAAACGCTGCGGCAAAGTTTCCGGCCAGTGCAGCCGTGCTGGTCAGGTGTTCTTCGATGGTCTGAGTGCGGGTCTTGTCATCACTGATGTGCGCGAGCAGCTTCATAAGAGATCCCTCCTGAACGATATGATACCGTTACCATACGAGAAATGGAAGTTGTTGTCAATTGGCATCCTTCCTATAATTTCAGTATAAATTCTGTTGTGTCCCATAAATCGTACTTCTACGCTCCCTTCTCAAAAAATCTTGCCTTTTCCCCAAAAAAGGCTTACAATAGCCTCGGCAAACCGAAAAGATAAGGAAACAATTTCGGAGGACAGAACAATGGCTTGTACTACAATCTTAGTCGGCAAAAACGCATCATACGATGGCTCCACCATGGTCGCCCGCAACGACGATTCGGGTTCGGGGCATTTCACGGCCAAAAAGTTCGTGGTCGTGCAGCCGGAGGAACACCCGGCCGTCTATCGGTCGGTGATCTCCCATGTGGAGGTGCCGCTGCCCGGCCATGCGCTGCGGATGACGGCTATGCCCAACGCCGTGGAAGGTGAGGGCATCTGGGCGGCAGCGGGTGTCAATGCGGCCCATGTGGGCATGACGGCCACCGAGACCATCACGTCCAACCCGCGCGTTTTGGGTGCAGACCCGTTGGTGGTGTATCAGCCCGCCAAAGGGGAACGGCCGGAAGTGCCCGGCGGCATTGGCGAGGAGGACATCGTCTGCCTCGTGCTGCCCTATATCCGCTCGGCCCGCGAGGGCGTGGTGCGCCTGGGCGAGCTGCTCCGGACGTACGGCACCTATGAGATGAACGGCATCGCGTTTCAGGATGTGAACGAGATCTGGTGGCTGGAGACCATCGGCGGCCACCACTGGATGGCCCGCCGTGTGCCGGACGACAGCTATGTCGTGATGCCCAACCAGCTCGGCATCGACAGCTTCGACTTTGCCGACGCCTGCGGCGCACAGGAAAACTACATGTGCTCGGATGACCTGAAGGCCTTTGTGGACAAGCACCACCTCGACCTCTCGCTGGACGGCAGCTTCAACCCGCGCGATGCCTTCGGCAGCCACGACGACGCCGATCATGTGTATAACACACCGCGCGCCTGGTTCATGCTGCGGCATCTGAACCCCAACACCTGGGTCTGGGAAGGCCCCGATGCAGACTATACCCCGCATTCGGACGACCTGCCCTGGTGCATGGTCCCGGAGCGGAAGATCACACCGGAAGACGTGAAATACCTGCTGTCTTCGCACTATCAGGGCACCCCGTATGACCCGTATGCCGCCTATGGCGACCCGAAGAGCAAGGGTGCCTACCGTACGATCGGCATCAACCGCAACAGCTTCATGGCGCTGACCCAGATGCGCCCGGATCTGCCGGAGGAGTTCCGCACGGTGGAGTGGATCGCCTATGCGTCCAATGCCTTCAACACGATGGTGCCGTTCTATGCCAATGTGGACACCACCCCGGCCTACCTCGCCTGCACCACCGGCGAAGTCTCCACCGAGAGCTTTTACTGGGTCAGCCGGATGATCGCTGCCATGGCCGATGCCGCTTACGGCAAGTCCATCTTCCATGTCGAGCGCTACGAGGAAGGCGTCCTCTCCGCCACACGCGCTCTGTTGAACGCCTACGACGAAAAACAGGCCCAGGAGGCCGACCCGGCCCGCCGTGCCGCCCTGCGCACGGAGGCCAACGAGGCCATCGCCAGAGAGCTGAAGGCCCGCGCCGCCGATACGCTGGATAAGGTCCTCTTTGAACTGAGCTGCAATATGAAGAATGCCTTCTCCCGCTCGGATGCCTGAGCAATCAATAAGGTAATAAATGGGAGCGCCTCCGCACAGAAACTGTTTTGTGCGGGGGCGCTCCTCGTTGTGCCGGGAACAGCATTTCATATGAAACTCCAATGCAGAAAACGCAGAATGACGGATATAAATCATAAAGAAAATGATTTTTTGTATGCGTTTCATATATAACTGGTGGGGGTAGGAAAAAATGAAAAAACATGGAGGAAAACATTGACAAATAGCTAAAAAAGGTGATATTCTATGAATGAGGCTTTATACCTCGGATGTCATTGTGCCCTGAGGAGGGGAAAAACTTTTTGAAACGATATGACCAGGCAGGAAAAGCAAAGTGGCTGATCCTGGTCATTGCGGCAGGTATCCTTCTGCTGGGTGTGATCCTGTATGCAGGGGGACGCTGGCTGGAGACCAGGAGCGTTGAAGAAGCACGCGGGGATCTGACCCAGACGGAAGCGGTGGAAACGCAGGAATACAACGGCGTCACATACCAGCGCCGGGAGGGGCTGACCTCCATCCTCGTGATGGGCGTGGACCATGACAGTGCTGTGGAGAGCGAGGGCGCTTACCAGGGCGGCCAGGGAGATTTCCAGCGGCTGATCGTCATCGATCCGGAACGCCAGGTCATCCGTCAACTGAAGATCGACCGGGATACCATGACAGAATGCACCGTGCTGGGCTACCTTGGCAGCCCCATCGGCACCAAAGAGATGCAGATCAGCCTTGCGCATGGCTTCGGCGATGGCAAGGAGGAAAGCTGCGAGTATGCCCGTGAGGCAGTGGAAGGTCTTCTGCTGGGAGAATCCATTGATTTTTACGTGGCCATGAACATGGATGGCATCTCGGAGCTGAACGATCTGGCAGGCGGTGTCACTGTGACATTGGAGGATGATTTCTCCTCCATAGACCCTGCAATGACCAAGGGCACGACCCTGACGCTGCATGGAGATCAGGCCGAGACCTTTGTCCGCAGCCGGATGACGGTCGGAGATGGGACCAACGCCAGCCGCATGGAACGTCAGGAGGCGTTCCGTGGTCGCGACCAAGAAGACTGCAAAGGTCTGAGTTTGAGAAAGTACCTTTTGTAGGTTTACAGAAGGCAGTGGCATTTGCTGCCACTGCTTTCTTTCTGCTTCAGAATAAATCAAAGGGAGAACAAAACTATGTCAGAATACCAAATGCCACCCCCCAATAAGGTGAATTCGCCCCAGCCCGGCAATGGAGACGAGGAGACCATTGACCTCCTGGAGCTGCTTTATGCGCTGCTGGGAAAGTGGCGGGAGATCGCAGCAGCAACCGTGGCCTGCGCCCTGATCGCAGCCATTGGGGTGCTGTTTTTTGTGACGCCCAAGTATCAGGCGTCGTCCACCATTTACGTCATCAGCCAGAAAGACTCGGACATCAACATGTCCGATCTCCAGATCGGCACGGCCCTGACCGATGACTATATCCAAGTCTTTCATATGTGGGAGGTGCAGGAGAAGGTGATCTCCAACCTGGACCTGCCCTATACCTACAGCCAGCTGGATAAGATGCTCTCTGTGACCAATGCCTCCAACACCCGGATGGTGGAGATCACCGTGACGTCGGAGTCTGCGCAGGAAGCAGCAGACATCGCCAATGAGTATGTTACCGTGGTGCAGGACTACATTGCCAAAAAGATGGCAACGGACAAGATCTCTATCATGTCCACAGCACTGGTTCCTACGGAGCCGGTCAGCCCGAACAAGACCAAAAGCATCCTGCTGGGAGCATTGCTGGGCTTTGTGGTCAGTGCGGGTGTCGTTGTTGTGATCACAGTGCTGGACGATACCTACAAGACGGCGGAGGACATCAAGAAATACACCGGGCTGGTGACGATGGCGGTGATCCCGCTGGAAAAGAGCGATGAGCCAAAACACCAGAGGGCAGACAAGCAGATCGGCCTGAAGCTGCCGGGAGAGAAAACGCTGTGAACAGACTTGAATTTCGAAAACTTCCCCAGTTGAGCTACCCGGTCAATGAGGCCTTCAACACCCTTTCCACCAATGTCTCCTTTTTGGGTCGGGATATCAAAAAGATCATGCTTACCAGTTCCCACGCATCCGAGGGCAAGAGCTTTACCAGCCTTACGCTGTGCCGGAAGCTGGCAGAGCGAGGCAAGCGGGTGGTCCTGGTGGATACGGACCTGCGGCGGAGCATGATCACCACTGTTTATGGGGTGCAGTTTGCGCCGGGTTCCAAAAAGCAGGGCCTATCTCACTATCTGGCCGGCATTGCCGAAAAGGAGGAAGTCCTGTTCCACACCAACGTTCCGGGCATGGACTTTATCCCTATGGGCCACGAACTGCTGAATCCCATCCCGCTGCTGAGCTCTGAGCGGTTTCAGAACCTGCTGGATGGACTGGCAGAGCAGTACGATTACGTGATCGTGGATGCGGCTCCGGTGGGCGTGGTCATTGATGCTGCGGAGATCGCCAAGGTCTGCGATGGCATTCTGCTGGTGGTGAGCTACAATCAGGTCCACCGGCAGGAGCTGATCGACGCCAAAAACCAGTTGGAACAAACGGGCTGCCCCATCCTCGGCACCATCCTCAATCAGGTGGATTACGAGGGCTTTGCCAACAAGAAGTATTATTACAAATCGCATTATTCCAGTTATTACAAGGCCTACGAAAAAGAGGCAGAAGAAAAGAAGAGCTGAGCCCATGACAGAACAGTTTTTAGATCTGCATACGCATGTGGTCTATGGAGTGGACGATGGTGCCCGCACGGAAGAACAGATGCGGGCGATGCTGGACGCAGCTGCTGCCAACGGCATCACCACATTGGTGGCCACCACCCACGCGACACCGGGCTTGGAGGAGTTTCCACAGGAGCGCTATCAGCGCCACCTGGATGCAGCGCAGGCCTATTGTCAACAGCAGGGGTATGGATTGCGGCTGTACCCCGGTGCGGAGCTGCTGTACAACCCCATGCTGCGGGATGCGGCCAGAGAAAACGGCCTGCCCACGCTGGCCGGTACAGACTGGGTGCTGATGGAGTTTTTACCGCAGACTTCCGCCAAAGAGCTGGAAAACGGGCTGGAAGAAGTGGCTGTGTGCGGCTACTCCATTCTGATGGCCCATGTGGAGCGCTACCGCTGCCTGGAATCGCGGGGCCTTCTGGAAAAGCTGAAGGCCCGGTATCCTGTGGCCTGCCAGATGAACGGTTCCACGGTGCTGGAGCCGGGTAGCTTTTGGAAGCGGCGGCGGGTGGAACGCTGGCTGAGCAGCGGTGTCATTGATGTGGTAGCATCGGATGCACATAACACCACGTCCCGGCCGGTCAATCTGCGGGAAGCCTATCAAAAGCTGAAACTCACCTTCGGCGAGGAAACAGCGGACCGTTTGACCGGGCGCAGCGGCCTATGGAAGGAATTCCGGGACACCTTAGCACAACAAAAAACGACTTGACGTTCCAGCAAAGTGCTGGGGACTGCTTCCTTCTGCACAATGCGTAGCATGTTGGGGGCGGGTGTGCAAGACGCAGAAAAAGCAAAACAGCGGCAGTTTTCCAAATTGGAAAGCGGCCGCTGTTTTTTGAAATCAATCTTGTTAGAATTTGCTAAAATTCTTTGAACTTATTTGTTTGCACAAAAAACTCTAGATGCAAAATTGTTGCATCTAGAGCGAAAATAAAAATCACACCCCCGATGCGCCGTAGTTTGCCAGCACACGGGCGGAGGGGTCGTTGACGTTGCAGCCGGGCCATGCCTTGTTGGGCATCCAGAAATCGACGATGGTGCGGCTCTGGTCGTGGTAGTATTTCTCGAAGATCTCGCGGTAGAACA
>ENA-UOJO01003328-UOJO01003328.1-human-gut-metagenome-genome-assembly--contig:-P57-NODE-3328-length-15381-cov-102.106616_pt1 | contig 15381 bp, 18 predicted proteins | sample MGYA00242351_ERZ723898 | MGnify/ENA metagenome assembly ERZ723898 | reverse complement strand
TGAACTGCCAGACCTTTTCATCGGGCGGCGTGTTCTTCATCCGGTCGATGATCTGTGTCTGATTTTTCCCTATAATGGGACTTACGCGCTCCCTACCGCCTTTTCCGTTTCGCACATGGATGAAATACTCTCCTTCAAACATTCGCGTGTCCTGCAGCATCTGAAGCCGCTTCGTGTCACCCGGCGTCCGCTGCTGATCTGGAATCTGTTCCAGCGCCGTGATCTGCGCCTCGATCTGTTCCCGCGTCACCAGATCCGTTCCTTTCAGATCTGCCAGCTCACTGCGTCGCAGCCCGGTTCCCCGGCAGAATTTTATCAGCTCATCGTTGTTGGCTTCCGAGAAGTGCCGATCCCGCTTGGCGTCTCCCCTGCTCCGTTTGATTTCTGATCGGTTCCGCTTCGGCGGCTTGAAGTAGTCTTCATCGTCTGGTTTTATGCCATACAACTTTCCCAGGGCTTTCGCCTCGGCCTGAATCGTCCATGCAGACAGATCCTGGTCAACTCGCACCTGCAGCCACTCGTTGACATACCTTTTTGCTTTCTTCAGCGTCGTACATTCCGGGTATTTTTCCTTGACATACTTCAAGAAGTACTTTATGTGCTTCCAGTAGGTCTTGTATGTGTTGACCGAGAAGATCTTATCATCGGCTGTCTCATTCAAAACTGCCTCTCGCTTGCTTTCGCCCAGCGCCAGCATAGATGTCAATTTTTCATATGCCTGCTGGTGCAGATCCTTCGAGTATGATTTGTTTTTTCGCCCCAAATGGTAGCCCCCTTTTTACTATAATATATAACTTACATAAGTTATATATTGTATATACTTTATTTCAATTATATCAATTATTTACATTATATCATTGTTCAAGCTAAGCCGCTTCACGTCAGTTTCCGAAGAAACCTCGACGATCAGCAAAGTACACTTTTTTAAGTCTTATGTGTGACTGTTTTGAAGATTTCTCTTCTACACTTTTTTCTTGCTTATGTGTGCAGCCTATTTATTAGCGTCTACGGCAGTTGAGGTTCTGTCGAATCCTTTTCCGAGGGATCAGCTCTCCAGTGCTTTCTACAGTACACCGGCAACGTTCAGTAGGTGGATGGTGAACAGATGCGTTCTGCTTACCTGTGCTTTCACAAAGATTACTCGCAGCAGGGTCCATGATGTGCTTTCCAATTCACAAAGGTTACTACGGCAAGCCCACACATCACAAAGGTGCATCATACCTTTTTAGCGGCTCTAAAATAAAAACTGCTAAACCCCCGGCAGCTGCCGGGACGCTCTAGGCCTAATTACTATTTATACTCGCCCAGACGAGTTTTCTGTAAAATTCACTGAGCCTTTCCAGCCGCTCAGTATTTGCAGTAAATATCCGCTGCCTCATCAACGGAAGTTCCATCAAAAGCCGTATTGAACGCCTCCACGACCTTTCTGGTGTCTGCCTGATCCAGGCCAACGACCTGTGCCGCCCGTAGAAAATAGCCCACGCAAGCATCGTTACTCCAGATTTCAGTTGTTTCCATCATCGCATCGGTGAAACTGGCTCCAGCCGAATCTTTCGGCGTCATTTTTTCTGATTCAACCTTTCGCATATAGTCCTTAATTGTCATTTGTTTTCCCTCCCAGCCAGTTCTAATTTACCGTCCTTTTCTATTCAAGCCCATCTTACCATACTATGCTGATAAAGTCAACATAAATCGAGTATATACAGATATAACGGTTTACCCGTTCACGCCATTGCGCAAACGGGTAAACCGTTATTAGGCATCCAAGATGCCAAGAGTTCCCCAGCGCACAGCGCTGGGCGGGGTAAACCCCAAGCGTCTGCGGACGCCTCCCCTGCTCGGTGGCGACAACGAACCGCCTTTCCTGTCTGCTGTCCGTTGTCGCCACCGAGCAATGCGCTGCATCGAGTATTCGCCGCGCCATCGAAAAAATTCCGATATGCCGCTACTTATACAACCAATCGCGCAGGTTTTGTATCTCCGTTTGGTTTCCTTGACAATAATTATTTAGTATGTATAATATAATTATGGACACACTAAGATTTGAGTGGGACCCCAACAAGAATGAGATCAACAAAAAGAAGCACGGCTTATCTTTCGAGGCAGCAAAGGAGGTCTTTTACGACGAGTTTGCCATTCTATTTGACGATCCGGATCACTCCATTGAAGAAGATCGCTTCCTCATTATCGGATCGATCAAATCGCAGAAAATTTGCATTGTAAGCCATTGCTACCGCGACAATGAAAACTGCATCCGTATTATCTCGGCACGGCAAGCAACCAAAACCGAGCAACGTATTTATCTTGATGGAATTTGAGGTGATAGTATGAGAGATGAATATAACATCAGTGAGCTGAACCCAAGAAAAAACCCCTACGCGAACCGGCTGAAAAAGCAGATCACCATCAACATCGACGGAGGCACCATCGACTACTTCAAGTCTCTGGCCGACGCAAAAGGCATCCCCTATCAGACCCTAATCAACCTCTATTTGAGAGACTGTGCCGATAACCACCGGCAGCTCCAATTGTCCTGGCAGTAATGCTTTTGCAAGACTGTTTTTTCATCCAACGAAACTACACAGCATTGTACAACAGGATGGCTGTACTTTTCATTGCAAAAAGTACAGCTATCCTGAAATTTTATTATTTTCCGCTAAGGCGCATTTCACGCATACGCAGCATCCTATTGACGAATAATATATATCGTGATATATATTAAATTGGGAGGTGACAGTTATGGAGACTGCAAAGATTTTTGAGAATGGAAGAAGTCAGGCCGTGCGGCTTCCGAAGAAATTTCGGTTCAATACAGATGAAGTGATCGTCCAGCAGCTCGGTGACGCCGTGATCCTCGTGCCGATGGAGTCCATGTGGCAGACTTTTATGGACGGCCTGAACAGCTTCACCGACGATATTTTTGAGGGTGGCCGGGATCAGGGCATCCAACAGGAGCGCGAAAATCTGTGACTTATATGCTAGACACAAATATTTGCATCTACGCAATGAAAAACAAGCCAGAACACGTATTGCAGCGGCTGAAGAAAGAATTGAATAGCGGCGTCTGTATTTCATCCATTACGCTGGCCGAGCTGGAGTATGGGATGAAGCACAGCTCCAATCCCGCAAAAAACGAGCAGGCGCTGCTTCGTTTCTTGATTCCATTGAGCATCCTTCCTTTCGGAGCTGCAGCAGCTTCGGAATACGGCGAGATCCGCTCCTACCTACAGGATAGAGGAACGCCAATCGGTCCATTAGATATGCTGATCGCCGCGCACGCCAGATCTGAAGATATGATTCTGGTCACAAACAACGTCCGAGAGTTTGAGCGTGTTCCTGATCTAGTCGTTGAAAATTGGGTGGTATAATCTCATCTACCTGCGGGCACCTCTCCATTACGCAGCCACACATGCTCCCCACTACAGGCAAAGGAATTATGTAGGGTTGTATAATAGGATAGCTGTACTTTTCTGTATGAAGAGTACAGCTATCCTGTTGTTTATCCTTGTTCTAATAAATATAAATTAACTCTTGCCTGTATATTTTCTGCTACTTGTTCAGCGCTACTTTGCCCTGCGAAATACGGAGCAGCTTCTTCCTGCATAATCTGTATGACAGTATCATCCGTAGCTCTTAATTCTGTAATCGAATCAAGCAGGTCATAAAATTGCTCTGCATCTTCTTTGCTTGTCTTAACCGATTCTCCTCTCCAATCCGTCTCGTTCCCAGCGATATATAAATTCATTCGTTCCTTTAGCTTCTCATAATTGGCAGGGATCGTCGTCGAGTGCTCCCCTGCATATTCAAAGCAGAATTTCACAAATTCTCGTGCTCCATCGATGTCATTGCATTGACTAGATATTCCAACTGATGATGTCAAGCAGTATGTGCTCCCGCTGCTTGTTTCATTTGGAATTCCTGCATATGTATATCCGTAAGTTCCAAACCATTTTAACGTTCTATCACTTAACCCGGCTAAATACTCCAAATTATTAATCCGTTTGTACCGCAAAATTGCATGTTCTTCCTCTGGTGCAATAGATCCATCTCCTCCCCACATCTTGCACCAACTCAGATAATCATAAAATTCCTGCGTCTGAAAATTACATTCTCCGTTTTCCTTGTCGACATACTTTCCAATATAAAATGGTGCGCTTAACAGAAACAGATTCTGCGCCGAGTTCCATGACTCAAAAGTTACCCAATCCGATCCTGCTTTCTTCCGCACACTTTCCAGTTCTTCCACTGTCACGCCTGGTGCTGATATAAGCGTCTTCGGTGCAATTACTGTATCAATTATAAATGTTAACGGCAGCTGATACAATTTTCCATTTTCTAGCGTTAAATTATACAGGTTCGGAACGATGTCTTCTTGTGAAATTTCCCCTTCCATAAGTGGAATCAAATCCACACAAACGCTTATTGGTTTAATTGGCATCTCTGCACTATCCCCAGTGCTACAAAAATAAAACAGGTCTGGCCCTTTTCCTGCCATAATTTCTGTCCTCAGCACATCGTTACTCTGTACATCATTGCTTTGCATTTCACTGTATGTAGCGAAGTTTACCTGGTATTCTTCTTGGCTTGTGTTGAATTCATGTACTAGCAATTTAACATTCTCTGTATCAATATCCGGTGTTGTCACAGCCATTGTCAATATCTTTCGCCCAATTTGCTCACCCTCTACCCATTGAACGGTATCAATAGATTTTTGATTCTGCGTATAGAAAATATATCCGTTTTCCATGAGCTGAATTTGCTCTCCCTCAACTGAGAGCCCCATTTCATCCCATAAAACAAGCTGCTCCTTTTGGTATGTTTGCGGATCAAACGCCATAATGCCAGAATTGCTATTTAATAATAACCGACTATCGTTGGACGCCCCCATTCCTTTTATCTTTTCATCGGAGAATTTATATGTATTGGTTTGTTCCAGCGTCGCTACATCATATTCCCACAGTTCATCGCCCTTTCCAGAAACTCGTTCCGCTGCTAATGCATATAGCTTCCCGCTGCGAAGCTGAATAGCTGCAAATCTCCAGCCATCAGCCATACTAATTTCTTCACGCGCAACTTCAATCCCATCGTTTCCTACATATGTTAAAAGTTCTGCGCTCACAAGGTAAAACCCATTTTCCCCTTTTAACATTTGCATAAATCTATCATTGTTTCCTACATATAATGAACCCAATTGTATTTGTGATTCAATTTCCATTTTTTCATTATAGTTCGCTATGAAAACTCGTCCTTCTGGGCTTTCATTTATCACAACATCTCCATTGTAGTCACGGTATGCTGCAGGGTAGCTTCCGTAAAGCACTGAAAATCCAGTATAATTTTCACATACTGCATAAACATATTCCGCTTCACTTGGGATTGGTAATTCCGTTGTTTCTCCATCCAAAGACTCTGCAAAGAGTTTGGCTCCTTCTTCCGTCTGCTCTGCTACGATGATTCGATCCGTAAATAGGCACTGTGCCGTTTCACAGCCGCTCTGATCTGGAAGCAAGATTGTCGAATATGCGAGGTGATACACTTCATTATTCTCTTCTTTTTGTGTTGTCTCTATCTGAACAGTTTCTTCTTCTCGATTATTTTGTTTCATATATGCATCATCTTCTTTACTTTCTGCATGCTGACTACTCTCTGGAAGCTGAATCGAGGAAACTGCCTTTTCCTTATTACATGCACATAAAGATAGCATTATAATTAGTGCAATAGCACATACTATCCTGATTTTTTTCATTGCGGATAACCTCCTGATCTTCTGTACTAATCACCTTTATACCGATTATTAAAAAGGGGTGCTGCTTATGCAGCACCCCTCGCAGGTTTGAAGTTAGTCCTTCAATTGTCTCTGCATCTCTATATTGGTTGTTTGTATAAAATGCAGGCAATTTTTACGTTGGCTTCATCTCGCCACTATAATAGCGCATAATTTCTTCCAAACAGAAGGACACCTTTCGCTGTTCAGCGAATTAGACCCAATAAGTGTTGACAAGATCTTCGCGAACCCAGCCGACAGTCGGTTCATCCGCATTGCTCACCGGCCCATAAAACCAGTCATATCCATCCGAACATCCTACTTGTACCCTGTCAATGCGCATATCGTCTCCCTTATACGCAAGACCGATAACCGTTCCCGTAACCGGGTTGCTACGGATTCTTGTGCCGTCCGTGTTAATGTGCCCTGCATAGACGTCACTTCTTGCCGATGCAAAAGTCACCATCATGCATGCCATCACAGCAACGACCAGAATCATAGCAATTACTTTACCAAACCGTGCCCTTTTCATTGCCAGAACTCCTTTCTTTGTGTTACATCTGGTATTTTCGTTATATTCTTAAAAAAGCGGCCGCTTTATAAGACAAAACAGGGTCAATACTTTATATATCCAGATACTTCAATATCTGTATTTCCATTGTTTCTAATTCCAAAAGTATAGTTTCCTCTATCATTGATTGAAAATGTTATGTCTATCGTTCCATTTTCAACGGTTTCATAATGAAAAATCCCATCCTCATCGATCAACCCCACATCTACACTCGTCGGATACGGTGTATAAGATGCCTTAACTGTCACTGTTTCTCCAGCATCAAGCGGAAGTTTTGTGTTCCCCTTCGCAACGAACCCAGGTTTAACCGTCGTCTTAAAACTTCCAGAGGCCCGACGTGCCACATTCTGCGAATGCCACTCGACAGCACCCACGTTCGCTGCAAAGCAGCCTAAAATTATAACTACCGCCATAGCAAGACATAAAAAGCGTTTTACTCTGACTCTCATAAAATATTCCTCCAAAACTACCAGTCGAAATCAAACCCACTCTCTGGGACTTCTCCTATGTCATCAGATGTTAGATCATCCACCTGACGTTTTTCTTTTTGAAATTCAGCATTTCTTCTTATCAGAACCACTGTAAGTAGCACCGCCATAATGATCACTCCAATGGCAACGCTTATCCATTTTGCACGTTTCCTGATTGGTCTTTCTATATGGCTATCCGCTTCCTTGTTTATGTCAGCGGTTTTCTTTCCTTCGGTTTCTACTCTTTCCGCTTCAAAAAATTCATTTTCATCGTTACACAGCCAGTCCAACGATACGTCGTAGATTTTTGCCAGCGTCTTCAGCTTGTCCATGGACGGCGTAGTATCTCCACTTTCCCAGCGAGAAACGGCCTGTCTGGACACGTCGAGTTGGTTCGCCAGCTCCATTTGTGAGATTCCAGCTTTATCTCTTAATACGATCAGTTTTTCTCTAAGGGTCATGTGCTTTACACTCCTGATTCTATATTCAAACCCCATCAGATGTAAACCACAAGTGGTTTACATCTAGGCAACTCTGAGTTGCCTCTTTCATTTTCTGACCTTTTCATACTCCGAAAGTTCCGATTTCTGCTGATCCCGATACTGCAGCATCAGATCACTAAGCAGTTCACTGACGCTGCGCCTTTCGACATAGGCAATTTTCTGAATATCTTCATACAGGCTCGGCAGCACAGACAAACTCACCCGCTTCCGCAGTTCCCGATCCTCCTTCGGCCGACCGCGACCGGCACTACGCTGCGTTGTTTCCTCTGCCGGCTGCTGCTCAATGATGCTGCCAACAACAGACGCTCTGCGCCGGCTCTCACGCTCTTTCAAATTACCCATTTTCAATATCCTCCCGGTCGAAATTTCCGTTTACGATCATCTTCGCAATTGCCGTGTATTCTTTCGCAATTTCGCTGCTCGGTGCCTGCTCCACTACCGCCAAACCGTCATAAATTCCTTTCTTCGCCACCGCCAGCCGCTTCACAACGCCGATGAGATTATACTCTTCCTTCAGCAGCGCAAGAATATCTTTATCGTCCGATACCCGTGCATCGTAGAGTGTTGCAATCACGCCCAGCACCTTCAGCTCCGGGTTAATCAACTCCTGGATCTCCCGGATGCTGTCCTGCAGCTGCGTCAGGCCACGATATGCCAGGTAGTCTGTCTTGACAGGGATCAGAACGCCGTCCGCGCAGGAAAGCGCATTGATTGTGAGAATCGAGAGCTGCGGCGGGCAATCGATCAGAATATAATCATAGCTGTCCTTGATTGGCTTCAGCGCCCGGTCGAGGATTTTCTCCCGGCTCGCCCGTGAAAGCATTTCCATCTCCATCGGAGCCAGGTCAATAATCGACGTCACTATGTGCAGCCGATCATTGATTTTCTGTACGCACTCGTGGATCGGCGCGCCGTCTTTCTTCAGAACGTCTACAATCGTCTTCGGAACCTCCAGCGGCTCCATGCCGACACTGATCGTCAGGCTGGCCTGACTGTCCAGATCAATCAGCAGCACGTTCTTTCCCGCAGCAGCCAGCGCAGCGCCCAAATTGTGCGTCGTGGTCGTCTTCGCCACGCCGCCTTTTTGATTTGCAATTGCGATTACTTTCATTGCAGCATCTCCTTTTATTTAATTTATATAAGTTATTTACATTATATCAAGTTTATATTTTTTGTCAATCATATCAAAAGCCAAAACAAGGCGCCCCAGAATGATGTTCTGGAGCGCCTTGCCTTTTTATTTTTTAATTACTCTGGTGCTGAAATTGTAATGCTTGTCAAAAAACCGTCTTCCTGTGTGTAGGAAAGGACATATGGAATCAGTGCAAACTGCTGCTTGTCCTGATTCTGCTTGTATTCTTCTTTTCCGTTCCTTGTGACCATTCCGTCCAGTTGCTGTTCCAGATACCATTCCCATAGCTGATCAACGCTGTCGCCAACACGGATGCCTCGTTTTGTTTCGTGGGAATCATCCAGCAGCGTAACAGAAAACACGCTGCTCATTCCCTCAAATATGCGCAGTTCCAAGCTGCCGTCCGACCACACTTCTACCGGCATCCCATTCCGATCCTCTGTCTGGATCTTTGCAAACCGCTCCGGGATTTCGTCTTGGTTCAAATAGACCCACTTTTTCAGTGTTCCGTCGTCGCTTTTGATCGGCTGCGACGCAAGATATTGTTCCGTATCGAGAATCAGTTCGGTATCCGATACATGAAATGCAAAAAACTGTTCCAGCCATGAAAGCGGGATATATAAAACTCCGTCCTGCTCCTGCGCTTTCTGCGGAAGCGTCATGTAGCTGACGCCATCCCGATCATACACCTGCAGCGTCTGCATATTGACGCTGCACAGGTGCGGCAGATCTTTTCCGTAATCCGCTTCGATATGATACTGGCAAGCCATATTCAGCACATCATTTTGAATGTCCCATGCGATACCAATCAAATCAAAAGTTTCCTGCAAAGGAAAGAGAACTTCCGACCGCAATGTATCAACCGTTACAGTGTCCGCAGAAGGAACAATGACCTGGTTCTGCATAGACACTTTCTGCCCGCATACCGTTACATTTGACCCGTCATTGAGATTAACAACAAAGGTGAAATCCTGCGGAAGCATTTGGCAGTCTTTACATAGTATATCCCATTCTGAAGGCTGCAAAACCGCTGATAGAGAATCGTTTTCCGTATCATCATCTACTATCTGAATTGCTTCGCTCTTTGTTATTGGTTTTTGCTCGTCATCTCCGATCCTATCTACCTGTTTTTCACTTGTAGCTTTGCAGGCAGAAAGGCTCATCAAAACTCCACAAAGAAGTAGTATCGCTTTTTTTCTGTACGGTTTCATCCTTTAATCATCTCTGTATGCAACAACAGCCGACCCATATGTTGTGGTGCTGTTGAGATTATATCCTGCATTTGTCACGCTATTTGTATAATTAGGCGCTACGCGCATTTGGCTCTTGTAGTTTCCGTCAAGGTTAAGTGCGAAATCGCATCCCAAATCTTCCATCATTTTCGCACAGTCACGCAGCGTAATACTACTCTCAACCACGACAAGATAATACGTCTTATCGCTGCAGTGTCCCAATATAGTTCTAATTGCTTTTTCTCCACTTCCTGAATAAAGGCTAAGGCTCGTATTAAAATGGCAATTTGTGTCTTCGTAGTTTGTACGATTTACAATCAAAATATTAGAGTCTTCTGAATTAACGTCATTCTCAAAAACAGACATTCCATTATAAACAAGCGCAGCCGTTCCACTAATCATACTAACGCAATGCGCCATAGCGACAGACAGTTTTTGCGCACTTGTAAACCACCTAATGATTACGCTATCATCATCTTTTATGCAGAATGTAGGGAAATCTCTAAACCCATAACCATAAGAACCGGTTGTGCATTCCTCTCCTTGCTTATAAAGTTTCCCATCAGCATAAAACCAGCCAAAGAAGCCAGCATTCCCACCCATTACATTTCCGTTGATCTTTGCAATTGTGCGTGATTTATCGATCCCGTTTGCGTTCATATTTTTAAGAAGCTGAAGATTTTCATTCACGTAAACCGCAGGCGCAACTTTCTCTGTTGCACTGTCCGTCTTAAAGATATGTACAGTATAACTGTCTCTTCCGATTGAATACGTCGTTTTGTTGTAATGGTTAACAATCGAGTTTCCAAATGTTCCGTATGCCATAATAGTTGCTCCTTCCTGTTTTGTCCATACATTTTCTTATGTTCTTCGTACCAATGCCTTGTGTTGATTGAGGAAATGTATTAAATCCTCCTGCTTGCGTTATACAACTAGGTTGTCCTAGCTGTAAACCACACAGACATTACATGTAGGCAACAGGCAGTTGCTTTTTCTATATTTTTGCTTCACCCTTTAATTTTTCGCCCATTTTTGATATAATTCTCTCGCTGCGACTCCTTCCAGCGGAAGGAGGTGAACGCCTTGTCGTACTTAACCGCCTTTGCTATCTCCGTACTGGCAGGCGTAGTTTCATACTACATCTGCAAGTGGCTGGATGGAGATAGTTGACTCCGCAGCACCCGGCCCAACGGTCTGGTCCACCGATAACGGACAAGAAGCCCTCCAGAAGCTGCAACTTCTGGAGGGCTTCGCTACGCCTTGTGTAGTTTTCTTAACCGCCTTTGCTCGGTCAACTGTAGTTTAGCAGATTCCGCTGATTTTGTCAACGGATGATCCTGTCGATTGACGGTATTCCCGCATTGGATTATATGATTTATATATTATATGTACAGTATATAAATTATATAACATTTTCCGTTGTTTCTTCAAAACAGATCACTATGCGTTCCTGTTCTGGTTAAGCATAGAACAAGCTCATCATTCTTGATCTCATAAATCAAGAGCCAGTCCGGAGTTATATGGCACTCCCGGCATCCGATATAGTCCCCGGACAGGTTATGATCCCGATAGATTTCTGGCAGCGGCTTCTGTTCAGCCAAAATAGTGATTACTTCCTCCAGCAGCCGCACATCATAGCCTCTCCGAACAATCCGCTTGTAGTCTTTCTTGAAGGCCGTCTGATACCTAATCGTCAGCATTCAGATCCTCCATCAGGTCTTTTACGGAGGAAAAAGACCTGCTCATTCCAATCCCATTCTCTGCATCCTCGATTGCTTTCCTTGTTACAACGTTCGGTATTTCTCCGCCGATTTCAAAAGGAATGCGATACTCACGGACCGCCTTCTTCGCAAAAATATTAAATGCGGCGGTCATCGTCATTCCCATATCTGCGCAAAATGCCTCAAACTGCATTTTTAAGTCGCTGTCCATCCGGATATTGATATTTGTGCTTGCCATTATCGCAGCTCCTTTCTGCTCTTAGCGTTCTCATTGTATTATATTTTATTTACATTGTCAACATTTCCGTTCCATTGCCTCCAACTCGGCCATAGACTTCACGACACCATGCCCGGCACGAACCTGCGTAAGGCCGCGATCCAGCTTCCGCAGATACACGGAGTTTCTTTCAGCCTTCTCCATTTCACCGTACCGTTCCTCGCTGATGATTACCATGTTCTTATCTTTCTTCCGCGTGTCAATTACAGTTTCGTCAATCATATCGTCTCGCTCCTTGCATTGTTTCTTGTACTTTACATTGTGCCACTTATTATTATGAATACGCTACACAGTAGACTTTCCAATTTTCTGGGAAATACGCCCTGAAAAAGTATTCAATAATTTATATAAAGTATATAAATTAAATAATATATATACTTTATATCACATCAATCTGCTATTTCTTTTTAGCTCATTACTTGTTATACTATTTCCGTTCAAAGGAGAAGGATTGCGCTCTATGAGGATGTAATAGGAAGGAAGCTGCATTTATGATTACACGCAAAGAAATTGACTTGGCCGCACCGCTAACAACGCCACAAATAGAAATGCTAACGGCTCTCGCGGCAGCGCCATCGACCGCAGATGTAGACTGTCCGGAATTAACGGCAGCACAACAAAACAGCTTCTATCGGCTCATCCGCAACACGGATTCCCGCTTCATCTCATGTGACACAGATACATCGAAAAAGTAGCGTCCTTTTCTAAAACAATCACCAATCAACTTTGTCATAAATCTATATATCGTAAATATTTTATATAACGTATATACTCTATGCAAAGTATATACGTTATTTTGTTTCCCACCATTTTCGGATCGTCTTTGGATCCAGCCCAGTTTCTTTATGGCAATCAGCTTTTCTACCAGACGGATTTGTCTTTCTCCATTCATAGACTTTCATCTGTGCCGTTGGGCGACCATCCGCAGCCTTCATTGGGATTCCAATCGCCTTCATATCTTCCTTACGCCTTCGTGCCAAATAGAGATGCTTTTCCTGCGTCAGCCCATTTCTTCTATTCCGCTCTATATGAACGTCCGTTAAAGCCTCTATATCGGAAATCGTAAAGTTGTAATATTCCCGGTCATACGCCTCCAGCGCACTTTTAATATCATCCTCAGTCAACGCATTCTCATGCTGCACCATCTGGAGATCCTCAAACGCAATCTGCATATCCTTCCGAAGCTGCGCCTTCGGAACATCACATTTGTAGGCGTAGATTGCCATACACATCAAAAAGAAATACCGATGTCCGCCTCGGATGGATAATATCTGCCGCAACCACCAATGGTAAAGTGCATACGGATCGTCGCCATGTACCTTTCCCGCAATATCCCATTTCTTCGGGTACTTTTCACCCTTGACAATAACTCGCTCATACCACTCTGGATACGCTTCCCGCGCTGCTTCTCTCGTTATCTTCGATGGTCTGAACGGTTTATTGACATCCACCCGATTTTCCGGTCTGGCATAAGCGTTCAAATATTCCAGCGTCACTGGATCGCCGGTCCGGAACGCCACAATCTGATTGCCATGCTTTTCGTTGATGCTGCCAACCATGCGGAAGCTCTGGTTGATGGACTGATACTGAATCTCTTTGTTTTGCGACGTCGCCTTGTATTCCCACATCCGAAACGTAAGATCATACTTTAGACTCTTCAGCTGAATTTTAATATTCGGGTATAGATCTATTGGCTCCCGGAAAAAATAGCAAACGTGCAGACCAGTTCCAGATAGAACAAGATACGTCGGCATCGGCAAGCGGCGAAGCCGCGTCGGATCGCCGCCAAAACGTAAAAATAGATTCCGCAACTCCTTCAAGCCAACACCATCCAAATCGAAGATCAGTGCGTTCATCCGCTGCGCGTGCTCCAGCTTATTGGATTTCCCGCGATAGGACAGTCCGCTGCACAGCGTCAGCGGATTCTGTTCGATAAATTCCATATAATCATTTTCCCACTGATCAGAGAACATGATTCTTCGGCGCATTCGCTTAAAACCATCGGACGTTTGTTCCCGATACAGATAAATTGCATTAGGGTGGGAATAATCCATATGCCGCTCGTCAGAACGCTCGTTATTCGGGAACATCTCTCTGTAAAAATCATAGCCGCTGACCTCCGGAAATTGAGAACTCAAATACTCATAGCCTTCAGTATAATTCTGTGTCATACACAAGTCCTCCCAGTAAAAGAAAAAGAAGCAAAAAGAAAAGTCCGCTGCGGCGGGGATCCCAAACCATCCGGATTTGCCCACCGCCTTTCCCACAGGCTTACGCCTGCCGGTACGCCCACAGGATTCCCCACACCATAAAGGCGTGGAGAATCCTGATGGACGACCTTGGAAAAGACCGTGGACAAATCCTACCCTGCTATCGGATGGGCTGCGCCCCCCGATCCAGCACCTAGCAATTCGATACAAACTGCTGCCCCCTGCCTGCTTCCGAAAAAGAGAAATTTTTTATTTTTTCGCAATAAAAATCTAGCCCCTGTCCTAGCCCTAGACCCCTATAGGGGGGCTTAGATTATCAATAGCTTTTTCCCTATTTTTTGACCGTTATTATAGCCTGTCCAAAACGCGATTTCAAGGGTTGCGGACAGGCTATTTTGCTATCCATTTTTCGTTCCAGCCCGCATATCTGCGGGGACGATTCCAAGCGGTTTTGTGTGCTGAATGATATATTCCCAATAGCCAACTCTATAGTTTGCCCGAAGCTGCCGTGAGAATAGCGTATTGTGCGCTGCTTTGATTTCTTTCCAGTTTTCCGTTTCGATTAAATTCTCATAGCTGCTCCCGCTGCAAATCATCGTAATGCCCACGTCCGCAAGCAAGCCATTTTTTCTGGCCAGAAGATCTTCCTCGATCAGCTGCCTTGCCTGGCTCTCTGTAAAATCGACCGAGTAAGGACTCTGAAGTACCGTCTCCCATACCTTTGCCGTCAGCAGCTTATTCCTGCCGGTTTTGTACCGTATTTCTTTTTCGGAGGACATCACGACAACATACCCGGTATGTACCTTTTTCGGTCGCAGCCCTCTATCCGCATTTGCTCTTTCCCGCGAAATTCTGAGAAGGTTCGCGTTGAGGGCGCGCTGGTCGGCGATTTCAGCCGTTTTCCGCTCCACCTGTTGTAGAAGGTCGTCTATCTGCGCTTGCGCCCTCTGTGCGGCTCTGTCGGCCTCGTGTGCCGCCTCCTGTTTTACTCTGGATATCTCCCGCGCAGCGGCTCTTTCTGTTTCCTCTTTTTCGCGCTTGGCTCTATTGCGCTGATCTAGAAGTGTCTCATATTCCTGCTTTGTTTGAATCACATGGGAACACTCCTGGTCGTCCAGGCTGTCCACGGGTTTATACCCACCCGTCCACTGTTTTTTTACATACTCGATATCTCACTCGCCTCCCATCAAAGGCCACGGATATAGTTGTCCGCGACCACGCTAATTCTGTTATGCCCCAGCGCCTTGCTGCAGACCAGCATAGCAGCCTTGTCCAGCTTCTTGCCCGCTTCATCCTTGCGGCAAGTGTAGACGTCGCTCTGATATCTTTTTCCGGTTCCCTTATTCACCCGGTCAAATGGAATTTCACTGATCTTTCTCGCATGAGCCTTGTAAATAGCAACTGCGTAATCTGAACGGTAACTATGAATGTCCGCGCATTGGTGAATGAACTGCCAGACCTTTTCATCGGGCGGCGTGTTCTTCATCCGGTCGATGATCTG
>ENA-UOJO01003327-UOJO01003327.1-human-gut-metagenome-genome-assembly--contig:-P57-NODE-3327-length-15382-cov-6.565277_pt1 | contig 15382 bp, 14 predicted proteins | sample MGYA00242351_ERZ723898 | MGnify/ENA metagenome assembly ERZ723898 | reverse complement strand
GAATATGGGTAAAAGCGGGCATACTGAAGTCATTCTGTAAAAAAGGGTGATGGAAGTTGACTCGTGTCGTGCAACGAAGGGCGGCGCTTGTGCTGATGGTATGCAGCCTGCTCGGCTGCGTGGACTGCGCGGCGGCGCAGAGCGCGCCGCAGACCGGCGCGGAGGCGTTCATTCTGATGGACGCCGGCAGCGGCCGGGTGCTGACCGGAAAAAACACCGAACAGGAGCTTGCGATTGCGAGCACGACGAAGATTATGACGGCGCTCGTGGCGCTTGAGACAGGAAACCTTTCAGACAAGGTGGCTGTAAAGCAGAACCACTTGAAGGAAGGCTCGTCCATGTACCTGCGCGCCGGCGAGGTGTTGACGCTCGAGGAGCTGCTCTACGGGTTGCTGCTGCCGTCGGGAAACGACGCGGCGGAGTGCATCGCCGACCATTGCAGCGGCGGGGTAGAGCGCTTCGTCGCGAGAATGAATGAGAAGGCCGCGGCGCTCGGCATGACGCACACCTCGTTCGCGAACCCGAGCGGACTGGACGCGCAGGGACACTATTCCTGCGCGCTCGACATGGCGCGGCTCGCGGCGTATGCCATGCGTGAGCCGACTTTTGCGCGCATCGCCGCGACCAGAACGGCGGCGGTGGGCGAGCGGATGCTGGGCAACCACAACAAGCTGCTCGCGTCGCTTGAGGGCTGCACCGGTCTCAAGACCGGCTATACGGACAATGCGGGCCGCACGCTTGTGACCTGCTGCGAAAGAGACGGGATGCGTCTCATCGCCGTGACGCTCAACGACCGCAGCGACTGGGCGGATCACGCGGCGCTGTATGAGTACGGCTTCGCTGCCTTTGCGCGCAAGCGCGCGGTGGCGCGCGGCGAGGAATACACCCTCGCGCCGGTGCGCGGCGGAACGCAGACGAGCGTGTCGCTCGCGGCGGGGGAGAGCTTCTTCTATCCGGTGACGGCGGGGGAGGAGCTGCTCGTATCGGCCAGGCTGCCGGAGGAGCTGACCGCTCCGCTCGCGGCGGGGCAGGCGGTCGGCGAGCTGATCGTTTCCATGGACGGAGAGGAGCTTGCGCGGGTGCCGCTGGTATGCGCGGAGCCGGTCGCGGCGGCCGAAAAAAAGCAGAGCCTGTTCGAGCGGCTGTTTGGCCGGACAGGCTGAGGAAAAGAGGTGCTTTGCGCTGGCAGAGCGTTTGCAGAAGCTGATTGCCGCGGCGGGGCTGTGCTCCCGCCGGACGGCGGAGGAATGGATCGCCGCGGGGCGCGTGCGCGTCAACGGCGAGACCGCGACGGTCGGACAGAGCGCCGACCCGGAAACGGATACGATCTGCGTGGACGGCGTGCCGGTCACGCCGCCGGAGCGGAGGGTCTACCTGATGCTCAATAAGCCGCGCGGCTATGTCACCACGCTCAGCGACGAGCGGGGACGGCCCACGGCGGCGGAGCTGGTGGCGGACTGCGGGACGCGCGTCTATCCGGTCGGGCGGCTGGACCTCGACAGCGAGGGACTGCTGCTCTTCACCAACGACGGGGCATGGATGCAGCGCATCCTGCACCCAAGTCATGAAATTGAAAAGACCTATGAGGTCACGGTGGCGGGAGCGGTCGAAAACGCGGCGGCAGAGCTTGCCGCGGTGCGCTCCGTCGACGGAGAGCCGATCGCGCCCGCGCGGGTGCGTCTGCTGCGAAAAGGGAAGGAAACAGCGGAGCTGTCCGTCACCATCCACGAGGGGAAAAACCGCCAGATCCGGCGGATGTGTGCAGCGGTCGGGCTGCACGTCAAGCGCCTGCGCCGCGTGCGGGAGCACACCCTATCGCTCGGCGCGCTGCCGGAGGGCAGCTGGCGCGAGCTGACCGCGGACGAGGTCCGCGCATTTGAGCAAGAGAAGTGAGGAAAACACCCATGCCGAAGAACATTTTACATACCATCGAGAAGAACATGAGCAGCTTTTCCAAGGGGCAGAAGCTCATTGCCCGTTTTATACTGGAGGATTACGACAAGGCGGCGTTCATGACGGCGAGCAAGCTCGGCAAGACCGTGCAGGTGAGCGAGTCGACCGTGGTGCGTTTTGCGACGCAGCTCGGCTACGACGGCTACCCGAGTATGCAGCGAGCTTTGCAGGAGATGATCCGCGGCAAGCTCACGAGCATCCAGCGCATCAAGGCGTCGGAGGGGGAGCTGAGCGGCAGCGACCTGGTGACGAACGTGCTCCAGCGCGATATGGAAAAGATCCGTATGGCGATGGACCAGACCGACGGCTCGGAGTTCAGCCATGTGGTGGACATCATCGCGCAGGCGAAGCATATCTACATCGTGGGCTTCCGTTCCTCGTCGTTCCTGGCGGGCTATCTCAATTTCTATTTCCGCCTGATCTATGACAATGTGACGCAGGTGCAGGGCGGCGCTGCCGGCACCTTCGACCAGCTCTTCCGCGTGGGCCCCGGCGATGTGGTCATCGCCATCTGCTTCCCGCGCTACTCCGAGCTGGCACTCAAGACGGTGCAGTATGCCAAGGATCGGGGAGCGACCATCATCGGCGTGACCGACAGCGAGATGTCGCCGGTGTATCAGATGTCCTCCGGCTCGCTGCTGGTGCGCAACGAGATGATCTCGTTCGTGGACTCGCTCGCGGCGCCGATGAGTATGCTCAACGCATTGATCCTTGCCGCCGCGCACAAGCAGGGAACGGACATCTCCGCGACCTTCAACGAGCTGGAGCATGTCTGGGATCGCTTCGGCATTTTCGGGAAGGTCGAGGATGAATAAGCAGCTCACGGTGATCGGCGGCGGAGCCGCCGGAATGATGGCGGCGATCTGCGCGGCGCGCAGAGGAACAGCCGTCACGCTGCTCGAGCCGAACGAGCGGCTGGGCAAGAAGCTCAACATCACCGGCAAGGGCCGGTGCAATGTGACGAACGACGCGGGCTGTGAGGAGCTGCTGGCAAACGTGCCGCAAAACGGGCGGTTTCTGTATTCCGCGTTCTCCCGCTTCGACGGGCGCGGCACGATGGCGTTCTTTGAAGAGCTCGGCGTGCCGCTCAAGGTCGAGCGCGGGCGGCGCGTGTTCCCGGTGTCGGACCGCGCGTTTGACGTGTCCGCCGCGCTGGAGCGGGAGCTCAGACGGCTGCGCGTCACGCTTGTGCGTGACCGCGCGGTGTGCGTGCTGACGGACGAGACCGGCGCGGTGCGCGGCGTCAAGGGCGAGAAGAGTACATATCCCGCGCAGGCGGTCGTGCTGGCGACCGGCGGCGTGAGCTATCGGGGTACCGGCTCGACCGGCGAGGGGCATCGCATGGCGGCGATGCTTGGGCATACGGTCACGCCGCTCACAGGCTCGCTCGTGCCGCTGCGCGCGGACGGCTGCGCGGAGCTGCAGGGCTTGAGCCTGCGGAACGTGGGGCTGACGGTCTACGAGAACGGAAAGAAGATCTACACCGATTTCGGGGAGCTGCTCTTCACGCATTTCGGCGTGTCCGGCCCGCTGGTGCTCTCGTCCTCGGCGCATATGCGGCACTTTGATAAAAAGAGCTATCGGTTGGAGCTTGACCTCAAGCCAGCGCTGGACGAGCAGCAGCTCGATAAGCGCCTGCTGTCGGATTTTCAGAAGCACGCAAACAGCGATTTCTGCAACGCGCTCGGCGAGCTTCTGCCGCAGAAGCTCATTCCCGCGGCGGTGGAGCGCTCCGGCATCCCGCCGCACGAGAAGGTACACGATCTCACGCGCGAGCAGCGCGCCGCGCTGCGGACGCTTTTGAAGCATTGGAGCATCGACGTTCTATCGCCCATGCCGGTGGAGAATGCCATCATCACCTCCGGCGGCGTCAAGGTCGGGGAGATCGACCCGAAAACGATGGCGTCGAAGAAGGTGCCGGGGCTGTATTTTGCCGGTGAGATCATCGACGTGGACGCCTATACGGGCGGCTTCAATCTGCAGATCGCGTGGGCGACCGGCAAGGCTGCCGGTGAAGCGCGCGAGGAGTATTTGACAGAGCAATAAAGGAAATATACTTTACACATAGAATGAGGGAAATGCAGACGATGATACCCGAAAAGCACTATGCCGTCGCGGTGGACGGCCCCTCCGGCGCGGGGAAAAGCACGCTGGCCAAGGCGATCGCGGCGAAGCTCGGCATTTTGTATGTGGATACCGGCGCGATCTACCGCACGATCGGCTACGCGGTGAAGCGGCGCGGCATTGAGCCGCGCGACGAAGCCGCTGTCCGCGCGATCCTGCCGGAGCTGGAGATCGGTATGCGCTATGAGGCGGACGGTGAGCAGCACATGCTGCTCAATGGACAGGACGTGACGCGCGAGATCCGGCTGCCGGAGATCTCCATGTACGCGAGCGCCGTGTCGGCGCTGCCGGCGGTGCGCGCGTTCCTGCTGGAAATGCAGCGCGATCTGGCGCGGAAGCACAGCGTCATTATGGACGGGCGTGACATCGGCACGGTGGTGCTGCCGGACGCCGAGGTGAAGATCTTTCTGACGGCGTCCGCCGAGGTGCGCGCGCAGCGGCGCTGCCTCGAGCTGGAACAGCGCGGCACGCCGAAGCCCTACGACGAGGTACTGCGTGAGCTCAATGAGCGGGACTACAACGACTCTCACCGCGCCGCCGCGCCGCTCCGGGCGGCGGAGGACGCAATAGTCGTCGATACCTCCGCGCTCGATTTCGACGCGAGCAGGGAAGCGCTGCTCGCCCTGATCCGGGAGAGGCTGCAATGAACCATGTTTTTTTTGGCATCATCTGGGTGCTCGCGCAGATACTGCGGCTGCTATACCGCATCGAGGTGAAGGGACTGGAGAACCTGCCGCGGAACGGTGTGCTGCTCTGCCCGAACCATGCGAGCGACCTTGACCCCGTGCTCATCGGCATCTGCCTGCCGATCAACTACCGCCTGCATTTCATGGCGAAGGAGGAGCTGTTCCAGAACCGCTTGTTCGGCCGCATCCTCCGCGCGCTGGGGGCGTTTCCGGTCAACCGCGAGGGAGCGGACATCCAAGCGGTCAAGACCGCGATGAAGGTCATCCACGAGGGCGAGAATCTGCTCATTTTCCCGGAGGGAACGACCATTCACGATGGCGTGGGCTGCCACGACGGTCTGCCGGCGCACGCCCATTCCGGCATCGCGATGATCGGCGTGCGCTCGGGCGCGACGCTCGTTCCGGTATTCGCGGACGGGAAGAAGAGAATGTTCCGCAAGACGACGATCATTTTCGGCGAGCCGTATGTGCCGCAGATCACGGGACGGCGCGGGACCTCCGAGGAGCTGCAGAAGGTCGCGGACGATGTGCTGCGCGAGGCGTATGCGCTCGGCGGTCAGGCGGTGGGAGGCGCGCCGCTGTGAGGGTCATTCTTGCTAAGACCGCAGGCTTCTGCTACGGCGTGGAGCGCGCGGTCGCGCTCGCGCACGAAACGGCCAAGGCGCATGGCGGCGCGATGCTCGGGAGCGTTATCCACAACGCCAATGTCGTCGCGGAGCTGGAGCGCGAGGGGATGCGTCTGATCGCGTTGCCCGAGGAGGCGGCAGCGGGGGAGACGGTGCTCATCCGCTCCCACGGCGAGAGCCGGGAGGTGCTGGAGGAGCTGCAGGCACGCGGCGCGGAGATCATCAGCGCGACGTGCCCGAACGTGCGGCACATCCAAAGACTTGTCACCGAGGCCGAGGCTGCGGGGCGGCAGGTCGTCATCATCGGCGAGCACGACCACCCCGAGGTGCAGGGCATCGCAAGCTGGTGCAGGGGCGCAAGGATCTTCGGAAATGCCGAAGAAGTTGCAAATTGGGCGGAGGAAACGGCGGAAATTGCCGATTTGCCCATAACGATGGTCGCGCAGACCACCTGTATTCGTGCGCTTTGGGAAAGTTGCGTGAAATTTCTAAAAAAAGAGTGTACAAATCTGAAAATTGATGATACAATATGCAATGCTACGCAAAAGCGTCAATCGGAGGCGGCGGAGATCGCTTCTTCGGCGGACGTGATGGTGGTGGTCGGAGACCGGAAAAGCGCTAACACCAGACATTTGACGGAAATCTGCAAAGAGAACTGCACGCGCGTCTATCAGATCGAGGACGCCGACGAGCTCTCGCCGGACATGTTTCATGGCTGTACTGTTGCGGGCCTGACGGCTGGTGCCTCCACTCCTGCGGGCATCATTAAGGAGGTATATGCAACCATGACGGAAGAAATCAAGACCATTGAAGGTAACGAGACCTTCGAAGAAATGCTCGACAAATCTTTTAAGACTTTAAATACAGGAGATAAGGTGACCGGTATCGTCACGGCCATCGGTGCGGCCGAGATCCAGGTCGACCTGGGCTGCAAGCAGGCGGGCTACATTCCCGTCAGCGAGCTTTCCAGCGATCCCGACGCCAAGGTCGAGGACATCGTCCATGTCGGCGACGAGATTGAGACCTACATCGTCCGCGTCAACGACGTGGAGGGCTATGCCACCCTTTCCAAGAAGCGCCTCGACGCGGTCAAGGTTTGGGAGGACATCGAGAATGCCGTTGAGAACAAGACCGTTCTCGAGGGCATCGTCACCGAAGAAAACAAGGGCGGCATCGTCGTTTCCGTCAAGGGCGTGCGTGTGTTCGTTCCCGCTTCCCAGAGCGGTCTGCCCAAGGACAGCGACCTGAGCCAGCTCATCAAGCAGCGCGTTCAGCTCCGCGTCACCGAGGTCAACCGTGCCCGCCGCCGCGTCGTCGGCTCCATCAAGGCTGTGCAGAACGAGGCCCGTGCGGCCGCGCAGGCTGAGATCTGGGCCAACATCGAGGTCGGCAAGCACTATGACGGCGTGGTCAAGTCCATGACCAGCTACGGCGTGTTCGTCGATATCGGCGGCGTGGACGGCATGGTCCACATCTCCGAGCTGAGCTGGAGCCGCATCAAGAACCCCGCCGAGGTCGTCTCTGTCGGCGATCATCTCGACGTGTACGTTCTCTCCTTCGATCCCGAGAAGCACAAGATCTCTCTCGGCGTGAAGGACCGCACCCAGAATCCCTGGGATGTGTTCATGAACACCTACAAGGTCGGCGACGTGGCCAACGTCCGCATCGTCAAGCTGATGACCTTCGGCGCGTTTGCTGAGGTCGTTCCCGGCGTGGATGGTCTGATCCACATTTCCCAGATCGCGGACCGCCGCATCGACAAGCCCTCCGACGTTCTGGCCGAAGGCGACAAGGTCGACGCGAAGATCATTGCCATCGACGAGGATAAGAAGAAGATCTCTCTGAGCATCCGTGCGCTGCTCACGCCCGCTGCGGAGGAAGAGGCTCCCGTCGAGGAGTAAATCCATACTGAATGAAAAAGGACAGGCTCTGCCTGTCCTTTTTTCTGTCTTCTTCCGGAAATTAGGCTTTTCAAGCGGGAAGATGTGTGGTAGAATACTCCTGTTGACAAAGTTTTAACAAAACCCCTTTACCATATTCATTCAGGAGGAGACCAACGATGAACGTTCAGGAACTCTATCAGAAGAAGCTGACCACCGCCGCCGAGGCGGTCAAGGCCGTCAAGAGCGGCGACTGGGTCGATTACGGCTGGTGCACGAACCATCCCTACACGCTCGACAAGGCGCTTGCCGCCCGTCAGAGCGAGCTGCGCGACGTCAAGGTCCGCGGCGGCGTGACGATGTGGATGCCCGAGATCTGCAAGGCGGAGGACGCCGGCGAGCACTTCACTTGGCATTCCTGGCATTGCAGCGGCATCGACCGCAAGATCATTGCCAAGGGTATGGGCTATTTCTCTCCCATGCGCTACAGCGAGCTGCCGCGCTTCTATCGCGACGGCAACGCCAAGGTGGACGTGGCGATGATCCAGGTCACGCCGATGGACAAGCACGGCAACTTCAGCTATGCGCTGGCCTGCTCGCATCTGGCGGATATGCTCGATAACGCCAAGACGGTCATCGTCGAGGTCAACGAGAATCTGCCGTGGGTCTACGGCCTGAACGGCTGCGAGATCAACATTGCCGACGTCGATATGGTCGTTGAGGGCGAGAACCCGCCCGTGGCGCAGCTCGGCGCGGGCGGCGCGCCGACCGAGGTCGACACCGCGGTGGCGAACCTCGTCGTGCCGCAGATCCCGAACGGTGCCTGCCTGCAGCTCGGCATCGGCGGTATGCCGAACACCATCGGCTCGATGATCGCGCAGTCCGACCTCAAGGACCTCTCCGTTCACACCGAGATGTATGTGGACGGCTTTGTGGATATGGCGATGGCCGGCAAGATCACCGGCAAGCACAAGCAGCTCGACAAGGGCCGTCAGGTCTTCGCGTTTGCCGCCGGTACGCAGAAGCTCTATGATTACATGGACCGCAACCCGGACGTCATGGGCGCGCCGGTCGATTACACGAACGATGTTCACGTCATCTCGCAGATCGACAACTTCATTTCCATCAACAACGCCATCGACTGCGACCTCTTCGGCCAGGTCAACGCCGAATCCGCCGGCATCAAGCACATCTCCGGCACGGGCGGCCAGCTTGACTTCGCCATGGGTGCATATCTTTCCAAGGGTGGCAAGAGCTTCATCTGCATGTCCTCGACCGTCACGGGCAAGGACGGCACGGTCAAGAGCCGCATCGTTCCCACGCTGACGCCCGGCTCCATCTGCACCGACCCGCGCTCCTGCACGCACTACATCGTCACCGAGTATGGCATGGTCAACCTCAAGGGTCTTTCGACCTGGCAGCGTGCCGAGGCGCTCATCGGCATCGCGCATCCCGACTTCCGCGAGCAGCTCATCGCCGACGCGGAGAAGATGCACATCTGGCGCAGAAGCAACAAGTAAGCCTGCTGTTTGATACAAAAGGGCGGTCCGAAGGGGCCGTCCTTTTTCCTGCCGTGGGTGCGGGATCGGGCGCGATTTTTGAGCAGGAGGCAGAAAAAACTTGAAAAATATTCGGACTTGAGCTATACTATATACAGAGGGGAAATGACCCTTTTGCGGTTTTCTATGTTGTGTGACTGAAAATTTTTGACAGGAGGCGGGCGTCATGTTCTGCGTAGGGGATAAGATCGTGCATCCGATGCACGGAGCCGGTGTGATCGAAAGCATCGTGGACGAGAAGATCGGCAGGGACCTTGTCCGGTTTTATGTGTTCCGGATGCCTGTCTCCGGCCTGACGCTCAAGATCCCGACGGCGAACAGCGAGATGATCGGAGTCCGCGCAGTCTCGTCGGCAGAGACGATCGAGCGCGTGCTCGCGGAGCTCCCGAAGCTGAGCGTGGACATGACGACGAACTGGAACCACCGCTACCGCGAGAATATGGAGCGCATCAAGAGCGGCGACCTGCTGGAGGTCGCAGGCGTGATCAAGGCGCTGATGCACCGCGACGGCGAGCGCGGGCTCTCCACCGGCGAGCGCAAGATGCTGCACAACGCCAGACAGATCCTGCTTTCGGAGGTCGTGCTGGCCGAGGATGTGGAGTACGCCGACGCGGAGGCGCGTGTCAATGCGGCCATGATGGCGGAGGAGAGCGCATGAAAAAGCTGCTTGGGAGGCTGCTGGGCAAAGGCGTTTCCGCCGTTCGTCCGACCTGCACGGCGATCCTTGCCGCGGCGGGCAGCTCGCAGCGGATGGGCGGCGAAAATAAGCTCCTGCTGCCGCTGGATGGGATGCCGGTGCTGGCGCACACGCTGCGCGCGGTCGACGCGGCGCAGAGCGTGGACGAGATCGTGATCGCGGCGCGGGAGGAGGACCTGCTGACCTACGCGGAGCTCTGTAAGACCTATGGCATTCGCAAGCCGGTCAAGGTGGTCGTAGGCGGCGCGACAAGACAGGAATCCGTGCTGCGCGCGGCACTGGAGGCAAGAGCCGACGCGAAGCTGCTTGCTGTCCAGGACGGAGCGCGTCCGCTCGTGACGCCGGAGCTGTTCGACGCGGTGGTACTGCGCGCAGCGGTGTGCGCCGCGGCGGCTCCCGCCGTGCCGGTGCATGACACCATCAAGCTCGCACGGGATCGCCGCGTGACGGAAACGCCGGATCGCTCCATGCTCTTTGCGGTGCAGACGCCGCAGGTTTTTGACGCCGGACTTCTGAAAGCAGCGCTGCAATCCGCGCTGACGGAGCACGCGGCGCTGACGGACGATTGCTCCGCGGTAGAGCGCCTTGGCAAGGCAGTCTACTTGACAGATGGTGACGAGGAAAACATCAAGATCACCACACCGCTCGACCTGATCGTCGCAGAGACGATCCTGCGCCGACGGGAGGAACGGGAGGCGGAGGAATGACGGGTCTGCGCATAGGACACGGCTATGACGTCCACCGCCTGACGGAGGGGCGGAGGCTCATTCTCGGCGGCGTAGAGGTGCCGTATGAAAAGGGCTTGCTCGGCCACAGCGACGCCGATGTGCTGACGCACGCCGTCATGGACGCTCTGCTCGGCGCGGCGGCGCTGGGCGATATCGGCAAGCTCTTTCCCGATACGGACGCGGCTTACGCCGGGATCTCGAGCATCCTGCTGCTCGAGCGTGTGGCGGAGCGGCTGCGTGAGGCGGGATATGCCGTCGTCAACCTTGATGCGACGGTTTTGGCGCAGGCTCCGAAGCTCGCGCCCTACCGTGAGCGGATGCGGGAAAATCTCGCCCGCGTGCTTGCGCTTGATGCTTCCCGCGTCAGCGTCAAGGCGACGACCGAGGAGGGGCTCGGCTTTACCGGAGAGGGACTTGGCATCGCGGCGCACGCAGTCGCGCTGCTTGAGAAAATAGGATAAGAAAAAGGACGGCTGAGCCGTCCTTTTTTGCTATGCAAACGCATGGCAAAAATAGATATGTGCCCTTTCCTCGCCCCTGTGGGGCAACCGGAAAGGATGCACAAAAGCTTCACGCACCGGCCTTTGTGCATTTTTGTGGTGCGGTGCTTGTGCGTGAAGCTTCATGCGTCTATGCCGCAGGCGTCCATCGCGGCGAAGAGCCGTGCGCGGTTTTCTTCGCTCATTTCGCACAACGGCAGACGGAGAAGATCGCTGCACAGTCCCATGCGCGCCATCGCGGTCTTGACCGGAATGGGATTGACCTCGCAGAAGAGCGCCCGGATGAGCGGAGCAAGGCGAAGCTGTTCACGTCCTGCCTCCAAAATGCGGTCGGCAAGGCACAGCTCCACCAGCCTGTGCATTTCGCGCGGAACGATGTTTGCCGCGACGGAGATCACCCCTGCGCCGCCAAGCGCGCAGACGGCGGCGGTGTCCTCGTCGTTGCCGGACCAGACGGAGAAGCCGTCGCCGCAGAGGTTAAGGGTCTCCTGGATCAGGGCGAAGCTGCCGGAGGCCTCCTTGACGCCGACGATGTTCGGGTGCTGCGCGAGCACAGCGTAGGTCTCGGCGGTGCAGCTCACGCCGGTGCGGGATGGGACGTTGTAGACGATGAGCGGGCGGTCGACGGCGTCGGCGACGGCGGTGAAGTGACGCACGAGCCCACGCTGCGTCGCCTTGTTGTAGTAGGGCGTGACGACCAGAACGCCGTCCGCGCCCGCTGCACAGGCCTCACGCGAGAGTGCGATGGCGGAGGCGGTGTTGTTCGAGCCGGTGCCGACGATGACAGGGACGCGGCCGTTTACCTGCCGGACGGACCGCTCGATGATCTCGGCGCGTTCGGCATAGGTCAGCGTTGCGCCCTCGCCGGTCGTCGCGCAGAGGATAAGCGCATCGGTGCTGGAGGCGATATGCCATTCGATCAGCTGCTCAAGGGCGGGGAAGTCGATGCCGTCGGGCGTCATTGGCGTCACGAGCGCAACGCCGGAGCCGCGGAATAAGGATTGGGACATGATGGAAGCTCCTCTCTTTTTTGATAGCAGCGTGGAAAATATTGCCGGGAGAAAAAGAACGGTTTTCCTTGAATCCTTGCACATTTTATCCTATAATGTAGAAACGCAGGGAAATGCGGCCAATGGAGGACCCCTATGAAACGATTCTGGAAAACGATCATCTTGAGTATGCTGCTTGCGCTCACGCTGTGCGTCGGCGTGCAGGCCACAGAGAATACTATGCTCAAGGTCGGCTTAAAATACGGCACGAACGCTCTTTTTACGGCGCGGCTGCAAAACTACAACGATACGCTCAGCGGCTCCGGCTACGAGTTCGGCTATTACGATGCCGACCGCAGCTTCGTTCCGCTCGCCGCGACGGATGAGCAGAGGATCACCGTTACGGTGGACAGCAACGCCTACGTTTCCGGCGGCGTGTGCTATGAGACGCGGCCGACGAATTACTCCACCATCCTCGGCGCCTACCACATTGAGCTGCTCACGGCGTTCGGCAGCTACGAGGAGGCGCTTGCGGTGGCGCAGAGCTACCCGAAGGGCTTCGTCGCCTACATCGACGGGGAGTATCGTGTGCGCGTCGGCAACCACGCGAGCTACGATGAGTCCGCGCGCGTGCTGTCGGAGACGGATGTGCTGGCCTACGGCGCACAGATCATAACGCCGAGCAGCACCGGTGTGGTCGTGTCGGTCACGGATACGGACACCGTCCTCTTTGAGTTCGACTGCTCGGGCCTTCGCAGCCTCGGCGTCCGCCCACGCTCGGTGAGCGGGGAGAAGACGGTGACGTGGTTCTCCGGCTACCGCTACTACGGCGGCTTTGAATACCAGCGCACGACCGGCGGCTACATCAGCGTCATCAACGTGCTGGATATCGAGGATTACGTCAAGTGCGTCATTGCGGCGGAGATGTCGAACGACTGGCCGCTCGAGGCGCTCAAGGCGCAGACAGTCTGCGCGCGCACCTATGCCGCATCTCAGACGCGGCACCGCAGCGCAGGCTTTGACGTCTGTTCAACAACAGACTGTCAGGCCTATCGCGGCGCGGCACTCTCCAATGAGCGCTCCGACGCGGCGGCGGAGGAGACGCGCGGCGTCTATCTCTACTACAACGGCGAGCTGGTGACCAACGCGGTCTACTACTCCTGCAACGGCGGCGCGAGCGAGAGCTGCAAGAACGTCTGGGGCAGCGAGGTGCCGTATCTGCAGGGCAAGCTCGATCCTTACGAGGCAAGCGTCGCGTGGCGCTTCTCCCGCTACTACTGGTCGTTCACCGCGACCGGCGACGAGCTGCGCGAGGTGCTCAAGTCCGAGGCCAATACCGACATCGGGCAGGTGCAGAACGTCTATGTGTCCGAGTACAGCGACACGGGCAACGTCATTGCCGTCACCTATGAGGGGACCCGGGGCAGTTACACCGCGCGGCGCGAGAAGTGCCGCACGCTCCTCAACGGCGTGTACGACCACATCAACGTGCGCAGTATGCGCTATACCGTCACCGGCGGCGACGCGAGCACCTACTACGTCAACGATGCGCAGAGCTCGGTGACCGGCACGGGCGGGCTGTATGTGATCGACGGCGACGGCACGGTCACGCCGAACAATGCCGGCGCGAAGGATACCTACGTCATTACATCGGGCGGCGTGCAGTCGCTCGAGCGCAAGAGTGCGAACACGAGCAATACCTTCACCTTCTCCGGCTCGGGCTGGGGCCACAACGTTGGCATGAGCCAGTGGGGCGCGTTTGCCATGGCGGAGCAGGGCTATACCTACCGCGACATTCTGAATTTCTATTACACGGGCATCACGCTGAGCTGATGCGGAAAGAAGCAAGATGAAAACAAGCGATTTTTACTACGACCTCCCGCCGGAGCTGATCGCGCAGACGCCGCTGGAAAAACGCGACGAGTCGCGCCTGCTGTGTCTCGATAAGGCAACGGGGGAGTGGTCGCACCACCACTTTTATGAGCTGCCGGATTTTTTGAGGGCGGGGGACTGCCTGATCCTGAATAACTCCCGCGTCCTGCCGGCGCGATTGCTGGGACACCGTTTGCCCGGCGGCGGAGCCTGCGAGGTGCTTCTGCTGCAGGACAAGGGCGATAAGGTGTGGGAATGCCTTGTGCGTCCGGGCAAGCACCTGCGCGAGGGTGCGCGGGTGAGCTTCGGCGACGGCGAGCTGACGGCGGAGATCGCCGAGGTCCTGCCGGACGGCAACCGCCTGGTACGCTTCGACTACGAGGGAATTTTCCTTGAGGTGCTCGAACGGCTCGGCACGATGCCGCTGCCGCCTTACATCAAGGAAGAGCTGCAGGACCAGGAGCGCTACCAGACTGTCTACTCCAAGGTCAACGGCTCGGCGGCGGCCCCCACGGCGGGTCTGCACTTCACGCCGGAGCTTCTGGAGAGGATCGCTGCCAAGGGCGTCGGCGTCGGCTATGTGACGCTGCACGTCGGGCTCGGCACGTTCCGACCGGTCAAGGAGGACGAGATCGAGCAGCACGATATGCACAGCGAATACTGCACCATTCCGCAGGAGACGGCGGATCTGATCAACCGCACGAAGGCAAACGGCGGGCGTGTGATCTGTGTTGGCACGACCTCCTGCCGCACCATTGAAAGCTGGGCGGGGGAGGACGGCACCATGACCGCGACCGGCGGCTGGACGAATATTTACATCTATCCGGGCTACCGCTTCAAGGTGATGGACGCGCTTGTCACGAATTTCCACCTGCCGGAGTCCACGCTCATCATGCTGGTGAGCGCGCTCGCGGGGCGCGAGCACGTTTTAGCCGCCTATGAGGAGGCGGTGCGCGAACGCTACCGCTTCTTCAGCTTCGGCGACGCGATGTTCATCTCCTGATGCATACGAATCGTATATGCATTGCATATACGATTCGATATTCTGTATATACAAAATGTGAGGAACGAGCTATGTTCAAGATCATCAAATACGAGGGCAAGGCCCGGCGCGGCAAATTCCAATGCGCCCACGGCGGCGAGGTGCAGACGCCGGTTTTCATGAACGTCGGCACGCAGGCGGCGATCAAGGGCGGCGTGAGCGCGCTGGACCTCAAGGAGCTCGGCTGTCAGATCGAGCTGTCCAACACCTACCATCTCCATCTCCGCCCGGGCGACGACGTGGTGCGCCAAATGGGCGGACTGCATAAGTTCATGCACTGGGACGGCCCGATCCTGACGGACTCCGGCGGCTTCCAGGTGTTCTCCCTTGCGGGACTGCGCAAGATCAGGGAGGAGGGTGTCACCTTTGCCTCCCACCTTGACGGTCGCCGCATCTTCATGGGGCCGGAGGAGAGCATGCGCATCCAGTCAAACCTCGGCAGCGACATTGCGATGGCCTTCGACGAGTGCGTGGAGAATCCGGCGCCCTACAAGTACGCGAAGGACTCCTGCGAGCGCACGCTGCGCTGGCTGGAGCGCTGCAAGGCGGAGCATGACAAGCTGAACTCCTTGCCGGATACCGTCAACCCGGGGCAGATGCTTTTCGGCATCAATCAGGGTGCGACCTTTGAGGATCTGCGCGTTTGGCACATGAAGGAGATCGCGAAGCTCGACTGCGACGGCTACGCCATCGGCGGCCTTGCGGTCGGCGAGCCGACGCAGGTGA
>ENA-UOJO01003322-UOJO01003322.1-human-gut-metagenome-genome-assembly--contig:-P57-NODE-3322-length-15402-cov-5.325080_pt1 | contig 15402 bp, 10 predicted proteins | sample MGYA00242351_ERZ723898 | MGnify/ENA metagenome assembly ERZ723898 | reverse complement strand
GGTACGGACACACGAAATATTCTGTAATCAATGGCAGCAATTACAAAATCAGCGACAGCAATTATATAATCACTGCCACTGATTACAGAATTGCTGTCGCTGATTTTAGAATATTTTAGAATAAATGAAGGGATAACGATCTTTTTATCCTTTACAAAGTGAAAATCGAAAGTAACAAACGAATATATTCTACCCGACGATCCATTTGCCGCCCGGAATGAGCGAAATAACCTTGGTTGTCACGAAGCAGCAAATGAACGTGCATGTCGCAATCACAGGAATGGCGGCAACAGTCGGTAACGGCAAGACGGACTTGAACACCGCCACCCACAGACCGAGCCAAAAGATATGCATCAGATACATCCCATAGCTGAGTTTAGAGAGTTCCAATACGAAGCGCGGAGTTTCGGGAAGTTCAATACAACTGAACATCAGGAACGTGCCGGCCGTAAGCAACACACAGTTGATGGTGCAGAAAGCCCACCCTATTTCCAGCACGGGCGTGGGGAGTATTTCTCCGGGAACGGCCTGAACATAGAACGAATATATGGTAATAGCTGCACCAATGAGCATCGAAACAATTCCGATAATAAAACGTTTGGAACGGTTCCAGGTCAGATGGACATGTATATAATGTGCGAGCACAAGATAGCCTAAGTAACCGGAGAAATACCACAGCACATGGTATTCGTTCCAAAAGCACTGTCCCCACACTTCTCCGAACCAACGGTTCAGATATGGCATACAGGTCGACAAGAGAAACAACCCGATAAAGAAACGTTCTTCTTTGACCGTCACTCTGCTCAACCAGGGCGAGATGATAGGAATAAACAGGTAAATGCTGATCAAGGGATACATAAACCATAGATGCCCGGCCAGCGTCGGGAAGTTCAGAAATATCCGCGACAGATCCTTGATCGAGGTCGCTCCATCAATCTGTCCCCACAACATCGGCAGAGTACTGTAGAGTATCATGAATATGAAAAACGGTGGTAGAATGCGGATACAACGCCGACGATAGAACTGCCACATGGTCTGCCCTTCCTTCATCGGCGCAAGAAGAAAAGCGGAGACTATTATAAACAACGGCACGGCCATACGCGAAAACCCATCGTATATGGACACCCATAGCCGGTCTGACTCATTTGCCAGAAAGGCTTGCGGTCCCACCATGTCCGTCGAACCGGGGGCACCGTAAAAGTTTTCACTGGCGTGGACGACCATAACAAGGAAACATGCGAACACGCGTACATAATCCAAAAAAACTATACGTTTCATTTTTTTGCTTAATTACTATATTAATAAGAGATTTAATTCTTTAGGCGAAGCATGCATTTATGGCGGAAATCTTCGTAATTTTCCTGATACTGCTTAATTGGCGGTAAAGATAGGAAAAAAGCCGGAAATCCTCTCAAACAGATTTGAACAACCAGGGCAACCGCACCAAAACCCGGAAATCGCATGAAATATACCAAAGAAAAAACAGAGCCTTTTTCTCTAAAAACGGCTATAAAAATAGGTAAAACCGGGTGGTTTTTATTGTCCGGCAAGGCACTTTAGTTGCCGGACATCCCCATGTTGCCCCCTCTTACACCCGGATGTACCGACCCTCTACACCCGGATGTTAAGGATGGCAACATGGGGGTGTTTACGGAATTATCTGCTTGTTTCTGCTAAATAAAGAGAGGGCTTTTGTGAAATGAAGAACCGTATTTCGCCAATTTAACACCTATTATATTCGTTTTTACATTTGTTTATTCGATTATTTTATATGCTTTTTCAAAAGCAAAAGAAAACAATGTGCTGTTTTTCAATAATATGATAAAATGCAATGTTTCAGAAGTGATAGAGGAGTGATAGAGGAAAACGTCCTGTATCACTGCCTCTAACGCTTGAATATTAATAGCCATAACCTTCGTAGTGATAGAGTGATAGAGGATTTGTGAAAACTCCGTATAGAGATCATGACCTTAGAAAATTGTGATACGGTCACCCTCTTGAACAACTAAGGCAATTACAATTTTGGTGCGTAGCCTTGATATTTCATTGCCTATTCGAATGAGATTCTATATTTTTGCGGTTTTGAATTTCACTGTACCAATACGAAATGTCAAATATCAAATCAGAAATTGATAAATGGTATGAGAACTATATAGATGAGTTGTTCGCCTATGGAATAGCCTTCGGAGTGGAAAAAGATTTTGTATTAGATGCAATACATGATCTCTTTTTGCATTTGTTTGAATCGGCTGATAAAATAGAAATTCTCGGTTCTCCGAAATCCTATCTGTTTAGTGCTCTCAAGAACAAGATAATAACATCTTTACGTAAACAGGCGAACTGGCTTAGCTTAGATGAAGAAGTCGAATATAATTTCAAAATAGAAGTTGATGCCGAAGCTTTAATGGAGGATGAAGAAGAAAGAAGAAACTATGAGAAAGAGGTTGAAAGCCTATTGAATTTATTGACAAACAAGCAGCGGGAAGTCATATATTTGCGCTTTATCAAAGCACTCTCCATACAAGAAATTTCCGAAATACTCAATATCACTCCCAAAAGTGTGCGAAAAATGATCTACCGTGCCATAGAACGTATGCAACAAGGAAAAATTGAACTATTGTTTCTACTGATGTTCCTGAGATAAACAATAAAGAGGGGCAGTTTTGCCCCTCTTTAGCATTACGAATAACTTTTTGTACATTCTCACTTGTCCCAGAACGGAGCCTGAACAAGTGTCGGGTCTTTATCTATTTGATCTTGATAGATCGGATACCAATAGAATTTACGCTCGTAGACACGTTTGATATATTGCGTGCGCTTGAAGAATGCAGCATCATCATTTGGATCATCCGACAACTTCGTTCCACTGAAATTCATACCGTACATAGGTTGATTCAACACTTCTTCTGCTTTCTTCCAACGACGGAGGTCTAAATAACGCAAGCCGTTTTCACAGCAAAGTTCTACGCGACGTTCATGATAGATCGCTTCGCGCACCTCATCCTGGCCGTTCAATGGAATTTTATCAAAGCCATTACTATCCTTTCCGGTTCCATACTGCGGCATACCGGCACGTTCACGAATCAAGTTCAGATACTTCAAGATGTCAGGATTACCCGGATCGCACTCATTCAAGGCCTCGGCATAATTCAGATAAGCCTCGCCCAAACGGTAAAGGATACCCGGACGATACGGGTGTATACCGTTACGCTGGTTTTGATCCAATGAGACTTTCTTACGGTTCAGATAACCGTTTTGCGGAGCGTCATGCGTAGGACCGCCGTCTTGTTCGTTCGACATCATTTGTACTTCACGTTCTGCCTGATGGTACCACTGACGATTCCACATCACCGTCAAATAGAAACGAGGTTCACGACCGACATACATATTGTAAGTGCCGGAGGCAGCCACTTGATTATAGGTGCAACCATCTGCGCCAACCGAGTCGACTGTAGCTCCCGGACAATTACGGTAAAGATTGTACTTAGTTTTACGGATATCCTTTTGCGCAGAAAAACCGCGTTCCGTATAGCCGGATTCCTTGTTGATAATCGGTTTTCCATAATTGCCATCATAACCGGTAATCGGAAGGGAACCATCCTTCATGGCGAAGGCATCGACCAATGTCTGATAGACACCCAAACCGCCGTTACCGGAAGCTCCACGCGGAGTAGCATGTTTTTCAAACTCACTGAAATTACAGTCGGAACGGATGAACAGAGCTTCCGGATTCTGATCGCCGCGCAGGAAAAACACATTATAACAAGACATGAAAGGATCAATACTGCCATCGGCATTATATTCACGTACCAAATCATGACCGGCAGCATGTGCTGCTTCGATCAACTCCCGGTTAGCATCTGCGGCACGTTTCCATTTTGCAGGATCGTAAGTTTGGCTGAACCGGAATTTACCATCATAATTTTTGAAACCTGCATACCATTCGTTCCCATTTACCAACGGACTTGCAGCAAACAACAACATACGGGCACGAACCGCCAAACACATGATGGAAGTGGCACGGCCATAAAATTGTGTAGATTCATTCAAGTAAGAAGCCGGAAGTTTCTTGGAAAGGTCAACCAACTGTGCATCAATCCAATCTACCATTTCATCGAAAGGCATTTGTCCACGCATCAAATTCGGATCATTCACATCTGCCAGTCCATCGAAAAAAGGAACACTTCCATAAGCTTCAATCATTTGCCAATAATAATAGGCAATCAAAAAACGACATTCATCCTTCATCCGTTCGATGTTAGCCTCACTCACCCCCTGATCCGGCAACGCGTGAGCATTCTTAATGAATAAGTAAGCTGAGCGAATACGAATTGGATTTTCTTTCCAAATGGCAGCATCCCAAGTTGAACTAGTAAACCATTGTCCAATAATAAAGTTTAGAGAGTTTCCCCACCATTGGTACCAACGTTGCGACGGATCAAGATCATCCCCCATAGAATCGTATCCCCACGTTCGCAATAACGCCCAATAAGTATCAGGCACACGATTGTAGACACCAGATAGCCAGTCTTCAGTACGAGTCCTGTCATTGAAAACCATTTCCATTGTCAACGTATCATCCGGAGCATTATCCAAATAGTCCGAACAACCACACATAAAAAAACTTGACAAAGCTATTGTTATGTATTTAAACAGTTTCATAATTCTATTTTATAAACTTAAACTCAAATTAGAAATTAACATCAATACCGAATGAGACAGATTTCATAATCGGATACTTCGCACCGTTCTGCGTATCAAGTTCCGGGTCCCAGAGATCAAAAGCCGAGAATGTCAATAAGTTTGACCCTTTAGCATACAGGCGGATATTTTCCAATCCGATCCGACTCATCCAACGTTTGGGCAACGTATATCCGACTTCTATATCCTTCATGCGCAACATGCTCATATTACGCAGCCACCAAGTCGAATTCTGGCTGTTGTTCGTATTCACCCCATAGCTTAGGCGCGGATAGAAAACATCTTCGCTCGGATTTTCCGGAGTCCAGCGGTCATTGTAGTTAGTCAAGACATTGCCCATTGCACCTTGTGAAGATCCGGGCAAGAAGTTCGAAGCCACACCACCGATGAAACGATGAGTCTTACCGTTTCCTTGGAAAAAGACATTGAAATCGACCTGCTTATAACGGGCTGTCGCTCCAAAACCATATACAATTTCCGGATTGACCGTTCCTCCCATGGCAACTTCATCCTTATTTGTGATCGATCCGTCACCGTCAATGTCCACATATTTAATATCACCGGGACGCACATTGTTAAATGTATGCGACGGAATACCTTCTTTCAACACCAGATCCCCTTTATCGTTAGTAACAAAATCATCTTCCGTAAAGAGCCCGTCTGCCACTAACCCGAACAGTTCGTTCACAGAATGTCCCGTCCGTTGGCGGTTCGTTCCCATAACACCGAGCGCTTCATCCATTTCGATTATCGTATTGTGGGCATACGTAAACGTTCCTCTGAGACCAATGTGCAAATCTTTTGTAATCTGTTGGTTGTAAGTCAGCGACAAATCCACACCGATATTATCCACCTTACCATAGTTTGCCCACGGCGTTTTGCGAAATCCGGCAGCCGACGGAATGTTGTTACGCTGCATAAAGATGTCCCGACGCTGCTCTTTAAACCAATCCACTTGCAAATCCAAGGCATTCCATAAACCTATTTCGGTTCCGACATTCAGTTTCTCAACCGTTTCCCAAGTCAGATCCGTCACCCCAAATTCTCCCTCAAAACGGGAAGCACGGTTATAATCGTTGTTGACTCCCCATTTATAACTGCCATCCGTATCAATGGTCGGCAAGAAGGCAAAACGACGGCCATCCAACTGATCATTACCGGTCAACCCCCAAGAAGCACGGAATTTGATCTTAGAAAAAGTATCTTTGTATTTCTCCATGAATTTTTCCTCTGAGAGCATATAGCCGACAGCTACAGAGGGGAAGAAACCAAAGCGGTTCCCTTTCGTGAAGTTTTCGGAGCCGTTATATCCAAAGTTAAATTCGGCAATGTAGCGATTGTCATACGTATAGGAAGCACGTCCGGCGATACCCATACGGCGGAAAGGGACGACATTGCCGTCCTGATAGTCGCGTTGGTTATAAAGAAACATGGCGTTGACGGCATGTTTCTCATCAAACGTACGATCGTACGTGATATTTCCTTCCAAGTAAGTAGCCTTATTCCCCCATTCGCCTTTGTTTTCCGTATCGAGGAACTCCTGTCCGTCCGTTCCGACACTCAGCAGTAAGTTACCCTCCTCATCACGGCCCGTAGCCGGATTGTAGTAGGTTGGTGTACGAGACCGTTTCACCCACGACTTCGAATAGCGGTCAAAAGAAAACAGACCTTTGAATTTCAAACCGGGAGTAATAAATTTCAGATCTTGTTCAACCGAGAACAATGATTCAACTTTGGAGCTGGAAGTTGTCTGATAGCCATGCTGTGTTGCTTCTGCCCACGGATTAGTTCGTTCCCGGACACGTACATCACGTCCCTCTGAATATTGGATCGGATGGACGAATGGAGGCGTCTCAAATGCATGATTCCAGACATCCTGTCCACTGACAGCCATACCGTTCTGTTCTTGCAGGTAACCACCGATACTAATGCCCACAACAGTCGTCTTCGTCACATTGATATCCACATTCGAACGAATATTGTATTTGTTCAAGCGTGTAGACGAATCCCAATCCTTACTTTCATCCCGAACAAAGATGCCTCGTTCACCATAATACGATGCGACCAACGCATAACGAAGGATATCGCTACCACCGGTAATAGTCAAATCTCCACGCGTATTGGAAGCCATGTCTTTCGATACGGCATCCAACCAATTGACATTCGGATATAACTCCGGATCTACATTATTACGGTAGTTGTTGATCATTTCCTCTCCATAAAGCGGATTCGGATTACCGGCATCCATATACAATTCATCCATCAAGGAAAGATAATCTACCGAACCGATATAATCAGGCAACTGTGTCGGCTTGGTAAAACCTTGTTCCAAATGGAAATTGACTTTCGGTTTTCCCAATTGACCTCTCTTCGTTTTCACAAGGATGACGCCGTTTGCACCTCGTACGCCATATACAGCACTAGCCGCTGCATCCTTTAGTACGGAAAACGATTCGATTTCGGCAGCCGACAAGTCATCCAGCGTGCGCTCAATCCCATCGACCAACACCAATGGCGAAACACCAGTCCCCTTAAAAGAAGAGATACCGCGAATCCAAAAATCCGAACCATCAGATCCCGGTTCACCATTACGTTGTACGGCAATCACACCAGCCAATTGTCCTGCCAGATTGTTAGACACGGCACGGGTAGTCCCTTGTTGTAACTGAGCAGGCTCTATCGCCGTGATAGAACCGACTACAGAAGCTCTTTTCTGAGAGCCATAGCCGACAACCACCACTTCATCAAGGCTATTAGACTCTTCTGACATATTGACATTGATATTGATTTGTCCACCAACCTTCACTTCTTGCGATTCAAAGCCGATATAACTGAAGACTAGCACTGCATTCTTATCGGGAACGCTGATAAAATAATTTCCATCGATATCCGTCGTCGTACCGATAGTCGTACCTTTGACCAATACGTTGACTCCGGGCAAAGGTTCCTGTTGGGCATCTCTGACAGTTCCGTTGATTGATATTTTTTTCTCTTGCTGCGTTTTTTCCTCTTTCCTGATAATCATCACCTGCCTGTCGTTAAGGAAATACGTCAGATTCGTACCATCCAAAACTTCCGATAAGATTCGGTCAATGGTTTTATTCTTAATATTCACATCGACATTCCGGTATAATTCCGCACGAACTGCGTCAGAATAAAAGAAACGATATTCACTATTTTTCTCAACAGATGCAAAAACATCACTGATCGTTGCGTTGGATAATTCCAATGACAAACGCGTAGACTGCGCATATGATTGTTCAGCCCAAAGTACAGGACTAGGAATCAAAAATAAATTTGCGACTACGCATGCTGTGTACAAATTTCTTTTTAATTTTTGATATTTCATGATAGCATAAATTATTAAAAAAAATCACATGATTCATATTACCAAATACTTGGTTTCAATTAAACTTCACTTTGTATGTTTTCTCATAGGCTTTTTATTATTTATGAACATATTCTATTTTTATTACTTCATCCCGATGGCTAAAAGAAATAGAGAGAGTCCGTTGAAGTGTCTGCAAGACTTGGTCAATGTCATCAAACAAGACCAAATTACCCGAGCACTTTATCTGCCCAATCTCCATAGGGCAGTCAAAACGGACACGATAATAGCGTGATAAGCTGTTCAACACCTTTTGCAAACTTTTCTCATGAAATTGAAGTACACCATCTATCCATGAGATATAATCATAAACATCAACGTCCTTGACGGTCATTTCTTCTTTTTCAACCATCAGACATTGGTTAGGTTGAATTGTCTGTCCATTTCCCTGGTTATTCTTAACAAAGACGCTTCCTTCTTTTAATACGACAGTCTGGAAAATTTCGTCATCATACGCAGTAATCCCGAAAGAAGTACCTAAAACCTGTACTTCCATTTGATTCGTTTTAACATAAAAAGGCCATTGGGGATGTTTGGCTACTTCAATATAGATTTCCCCGTTCACATAGAGCACTCTTTTCTCTTTCTCGAATGTTTCAGGAAACTGCAATACCGTTCCTGAATTAATCCATACTTTTGTCCCATCAGACAAGATCAATGAAGATCGTCGCCCATTTGGGACACTCAACATGTTCAGATGTTCGTCTTCTTTTTCCTGCTCAGAATGTTGCTTTCGATCAATTGATTTTATTTCTATTTCAGCAACTTGTACATTACCCTTTTTATCGACTGAAATTGTAGAATTATCCGTAACCTGGATTTTTTCCTTTGACAAATGAAGTTCAACTTCTTTTTGTTCCGGATCCACTTTGACATCAGCTAAGACCGAAGTGCTCAATTCCACATTCGACACTTCTTGATACTGCAAGTATAAAGATCCCAAAAAACAGAATATCAACAAGCAAGCAGCCGCAAACAGCCAACTCAACCTAATATATTTAGGCTTACGGTGTTTCTCGTAATTATCCAGAATTCTTTTTTTCAATGCAGTCTTTTCCGCAAAGGCAAGTCGTACGTGGTTGAATTTAAGTCGGCAAACCTTCTCTCTAGCCAACATCAAAGTCTCCGCTTCTTCAGGATAAAGTGACAAATAATTCTCCTTCCATTGTTTATCCGATTCCTCTGTAGGAAACAGACACCAAAGAATAAAAGATTTGTCATGTAACAATTGGTCTATATTTTTTCTATGTCGCAGTTCTTCCACTTTGAGTTTGTTTTACCAAAAGACAAAAGAACGCCCCAAATGACCCCATCTTATTCGTTAAACACTGTTAACGATCAATTTTTCTTTTATCTTGACATAGTTCTCCCAAAATTTCGTCTATTCTTTTACAATCTACAACAACATAAAGAACCCGCGTATGGACGCCTGAATCGAAAGTTTAAATAAGAAGGAAATGAAATAACGAACAGGCGTCCATAAAGGAAAATCAAAAACTGAACTTTGCCCCCGCATAGTAGGTGCGGGGAGTTCCCGGACCGTAAATGTAGCCGGAGTCACGGGTTGCCCCTTTGTCGAAGTCATTCTGATAGGAATCGAACAGGTTCTGGATACCCAGGTTAAGTTGCAAGGTCATGGCTGCCGTCAACCTGAAATCATAGCTCAACTTGACTCCCAATTCAAAGAAATCCGGACTCTTCACCAAAACATCCGCCGTCCCATTCACTTCAGACATCAGATGAGGTACATACATTCGCCCGGTATAATTACCGTTAAACGCTATTGTAAACGGTTTTACCGGTGTATAGGATGCAGTGAAATAACCGTACAGATTCGGAGTACGCAAAATTTTATCGCTATACCGCTCCGCATCCGTCAAATGTTCCTTATCTGCGCTCCATTCCTCTGGTTCGTCATATAAACTCCGTTGTACCGTTATACCTGCCTGTATCTGTACTTTATTCCTCCAGACAATCTTTCCCTCCAGCGTAGAACCGTACACCTTTGCCCCCGAACCGTTGCTGCGAGTCTGCACCAGCGAACCATTTTCCGATTCTACAGGGGCTGACAAGACAAACGGGTCACTCAATTTCGTATAGAATCCTTCCAGTAACATATTCACCTGGAAATCTCCAAAATAATGATACCAGTCGACAGACCCGTTCACGCTCCGCGAACGCTCTTCCTTCAGATTCGGATCCCGCACGATCGAGACGCGCGCACCTCCGACATTACTGATATGCAAATCTTCGTCAAAGGCCTGCGGGGCACGGAAACCTTCGGCATAGCTCAACCGGAGATTGACGTCGGCTGTCGGATTATAGCGCACATTGGCACGTGGACTGAAAACAGCCTTATCCATAATGCTGTTTTTATCGACACGCCCACCGATAAGGAAGCTCCATTTATCATTTTTCCACTCGTTCTGTGCATAGGCGCTCCATACGTTTATGATCTGATGCAAGGATGCCGGCGTATATTTTTCGATCAGTTCCTGCAAATGCTGTCCGGTAGCCGTCGGATCTTCCGCCAGGGCCGCTTCCCGGTACTTCTGCTTGTCGGTGGCACGATCGTCCAGATCGTCGTGACAGAACTCGATACCTCCCGTCAGATCGGCAGGCATGAAGAGGCATTTGTCAAAACTGTAGATATACTGCGCTCCCATCACTCCTGTGAAATCCGTCGTCCGGCCATATGCGCTGTAATAACTGTCACGGTGGATATGCTGTCCGGACGCATAGAAGCTGAGGTTATGTTTCTGGTTCGGAGTGAAAAGATTAAACTTCAGGCTTCCCGTATTAATCGAATGTTGTAACTGTTCGACAAGCCCGGCCTCACCTGTTCCGTTGAGCTCGGGGTCTTCGGCGATATGCGGCGGAAGTTTCATTCCACTACCGCCTCTACGATATTCTTCCATATGATGGTATTCAATATTCAATTTGGAGTAGGCACTGGTCTTATAGAAGCCGTTGAAACCAATCGTCTGATTTTTCAGCTTTGGAAGCTCTGAAAAGCCGTCTCCATTCGAATCCCAGGCTGAACGATAGCGGTTTTGCCCATAGATATAAGCTCCCATCTTATTGTCAGAAGATACCCACGAGAGGTTGAGGGTCGTATTGTTATCATACGCTCCAGATCCGTCCAGATTAGAGATCGTATGTCCAAAGGAACCGGAATTGCGAATGGGCTCTTTCGTTATGATATTGATTGTTCCGGCGATAGCCGACGAACCGAACAAAGCAGATCCTCCGCCCCGTATCACTTCGACCCGTTCGATCATATTGGCCGGAATTTGTTCCAATCCGTACACGCCAGCCAATGCGGAGAAGATAGGACGGGAATCAATCAATATCTGTGTATATTTTCCTTCCATACCGTTGATGCGGACTTGCGAGTAACCACAGTTCTGGCAATCGTTTTCGACCCGGACGCCCGGTTGGAAAACCAGCCCTTGTGCTAATGTCGTGGAGTTGGTCTTTTCGAACACGGTCGGGCTGAGTACCTTCACCAGGGTAGGCGCCAGACGGCGTTTCGTCTCGTTGCGGTTAGCAGAGACGACCACTCCTTCGAGCGATATCAAATCTTCTTCAAGCTCGAAATTCAGTTCCTGCGTCTTCCCTTTTCCGGTCGTTACTTTTTTCGTAACTGTCTTGAAGCCGACAAAAGAGACTTCGATCGTAAACTCTCCTTCGGGGAGATTTTTTAACATATAATGCCCGGAGTCATCGGTCACGGAACCGATCGTCGTTCCTTTCAGGATGATTGTTATTCCCGGCAAATGTTCACCGGTCGCCTTATCCACGACATGCCCAAAAATATTGGCATCCGTAGGGATCGTCACTTCTTTATCATTTTTATAGGTGTTTGCCATTATTGCCGAAACGGCATAGCAAAGGCATAGGAAAAGTATATAAATTTTGTTCATTGAGATGTCTTTTAAAAATTAATAATATAGGAAGTGGTAGGTATACAGAACTGCCTTGTTCCCACGTTAGACACGAGATCACATAAAAGCCGGCCATAAAAACATCTGGTTGATAAGGCATGTTCTTTTACGGTCTCGCCGCAAGATGCAGGGGCAAGTAGATTTTTGACATATCGTCATTAATTATAAAAAAAGACAAATGGTGGCGCACGAAGCGAAACCTTCCCCAGGACGGGACGAAGGTGATCCGGATAAACCGGACAGGTGGATAAAATATAAAATGTTGCAAGAAACGCAGCAATCAGCACTTGTGCAAAAGCAGCACCGCTGATTTGAATAGTCGAAAGTTGGTGCAGCAACTGGAACTCGGCGTAGTTATGTTCTTTCTTGGGAGTCCCGTCGTCATTTTTCTGATAGGGATGGGAATGGACGATCGTCACCCCGTTCACTATATGAACGTGGGTAAAAGCTATCAGGCATCCCAAATACGATATGAAAAGTAATGGGAGCACAATCCTTAAATATTTCCTTAATCCATCCATTTATCGGGAAGTATAGACACAACAGCCACTTAGATGACAAAGTTCGCAAATTTAACGATAATATCCAATCCCTATTTACAGGTAAAACAGACCTCCATACTACCTACATATAGTCATTATTCAGGATCGAGTTACCGGTAGAATACATTCAAATAAAAAAGGCCTCTCTCACGAGAAGCCTTCTTCGATTTTAGTTTCGTTGTCTATGCAAATTAGCAATTATGATTATATCTGATTATTTTATTCTTTTATAACCGTAAACAGCCAAATCACCCAGTTCCTCTTCAATACGAAGTAACTGATTGTACTTAGCCATACGATCGGAACGGCTCAAAGAACCGGTCTTGATCTGTCCACTGTTGGTGGCAACGGCAATATCGGCTATCGTAGCATCTTCCGTTTCGCCGGAACGGTGGGAAGTCACGGTCGTATAGCCGTGGCGATGCGCCATTTCGATCGCATCGAGTGTTTCCGTCAGCGAACCGATCTGGTTCACCTTGATCAGAATAGAGTTTGCACAACCCTCCTGGATTCCTTTGGAGAGGAAGTCCACATTTGTGACAAACAGGTCGTCGCCCACCAATTGGCAACGGTTTCCGATCCGCTCTGTCAGTTTCTTCCAACCTTCCCAGTCGTTTTCGCTCATACCGTCTTCGATAGAATCAATCGGATATTCATCGATCAGCTTCTCCAGATATGCGATCTGTTCGTCTGCCGTACGTTTAACACCTTTCACTCCTTCAAACTTGGTATAGTCGTAAACACCGTTTATATAAAATTCAGAAGAAGCACAGTCCATACCGATCTTCACATCCTGTCCGGGCACATAGCCGGCAGCTTTGATAGCAGCGATAATTGAGTTCAAAGCGTCTTCCGTTCCTTCCAGGTTCGGTACAAAGCCTCCTTCATCACCGACAGCCGTGCTCAAACCACGGTCTTTCAATACCTTTTTCAACGCATGGAACACTTCCGCTCCCATCCGCAAACCCTCCTTGAAACAAGAAGCACCAACCGGACGAATCATAAATTCCTGGAAAGCGATCGGAGCGTCGCTGTGAGAACCGCCATTGATGATATTCATCATCGGCACAGGCATTACATAGGTGTTCGTGCCCCCGATATACCGATACAGTGGAATATCGAGATAGTTGGCTGCCGCCTTTGCCACAGCAAGAGAAACCCCCAAATCGCATTGGCCCCCAAGTTAGATTTGGTTTTCGTCCCATCAAGTTTCAACATCGCATAGTCAATGGCACGCTGGTTCAAAACCGGCATTCCCACCAAGGCCGGGGCAATCATCTTATTGATGTTTTCAACCGCTTTCTGTACGCCTTTACCTTCATAGCGGTTCTTATCGCCGTCACGCAGCTCCAACGCCTCATGTTCTCCGGTCGAAGCACCCGACGGAACAGAAGCACGCCCCATTACACCAGATTCCAACCATACATCTACCTCAACAGTAGGGTTTCCTCTCGAATCGAGGATTTCACGTCCTGTAATCTTTTCTATTCTCATTTGTTTGTTATTTTAAAGTGAGGCAAAGATAGAAGGTAGAAAAGAAATATAAAATCACCATAAATGACTATTTAGCAAGCTGTAAATACCTACAAATAGGTAACTTCATATTCCTTTTCTCGCAGCAATCGAAGTGATGGTTAGCCTTTCAGTTTCAACAAAAATTTCGCTCTGTCGACAATATAGCGGATATGCGTGCCTTCGCCGATCACATCTGCCGAATCCCTGGCAACCAACGAGAAGGTCAACTTCCGCCCTTCCACCTCAACCAGTGTCGCTTCCGCATGCACTTCCTCACCTTCACCGGAAGGACGAACATGTGTCATGTCCATTTTAGCACCGACAGTAGTCGCCCCTTCGGGGAGTTCAGCCGCTACGGCCAACATTGCCGCATTTTCCATCAATGCTACCAAAGCCGGCGTTGCCAATACAGGCAAATCTCCCGATCCCATCGTCAATGCGAAATTATCCGGCTGCACGACAGTCCGGCTGATATGTTTCAATCCTTTTTCCAACATAGTCACTTCATTTTTAATCGTTCCACATTCTGTTATTCTTTCACGGAGTCTAACGAATCCGGCGCCAAAAATAATGAATTTGTTTTTTAATCCGTTTTTTGTACAGACAGACTTTTTTCATACCTTTGCCACAGTTTTGGTTTCACGGCTCCCAACCGCTACGGGAGGCGTGATGAAAAGGGAATCAGGTGCGAATCCTGAACAGACCCGCTGCTGTAAGTTCCTCTCCAAATCTTTGAATACGCTACAAGCCACTGTCCGTCACCGGATGGGAAGGCATTCAAAGACGGAACAAGTCAGAAGACCTGCCAAAACAAACATAGTTTTAAAGCTTTCGGGAAATAAAGCTACAAAACATCGAGTCAAGTCATTCTTTATCCCCTTACATAAAGATATTATTTCTCCTTGTGTGTATTCCCTTAAGCAAGTCATGAACACTATATCAATGATTAAAATGAAAGTCTTTGTACATGTATTCCTTTTGCTTGTCTGCCTGTCGCAACTAAGTCTGACGGCACAAAACAAAATTACGCTCTCCGGGAAAGTCACCGATCAGCAAGGTACGCCCCTGTCGTTGGTAACGATCGCCGTCGAAAACACGGTCTCCGGCACTTATACGGATGACAGTGGGCTTTATTCCCTACAAGTATCCCCTGGCAAACACACATTCGTCGTATCCTCCTTAGGATACCAAACGATCAAAACCTCACTCGACCTTCATCACAACAAAACCCTCGACTTCAAACTGGAAGAAAGTTCCGTAAACATAAGTTCAGTGGAGGTGTATGGGAAAACACAATCACAACAGTTAT
>ENA-UOJO01003312-UOJO01003312.1-human-gut-metagenome-genome-assembly--contig:-P57-NODE-3312-length-15447-cov-13.348298_pt1 | contig 15447 bp, 19 predicted proteins | sample MGYA00242351_ERZ723898 | MGnify/ENA metagenome assembly ERZ723898 | reverse complement strand
TTTCTCTTGGATTAGTAAATTCAGCTAAAAGTAGAATTTACTTTTATATTTAACCAAAAAAGAAAAGGTCTGCTTTTTCAAGCAGACCTCCCCTTGCTTAGAAACTATATTTGTCCAATTTTTTTCAATCCATAGTTTTGAACTTCTGTAGTCTAATGTTATATGCTTCAAATATTTCATTTTCATAAGCCAATTTAGGATCTTCCACTCCCATAATTTTCAATAATTCTACCATAAAGTGTGGATTTAATACTAAAAATGGGCCAATTATATAAGTTGCAAAAAAATTATTTTTATGTATTCCCTCTAGTTTTGTTGATTCATTTATTCCAATTCCCATGTCGGCTTTTATAAAATAGTCAGACTCATTATTGCCATATAGCATAGTAAATTGACTTTTAAATCCAAGAATTTCTATATCTTTATATTTACCTAAAAAGTAACTATTGTGTCTATGTAACATATCTCTTTTTGCATATACATCAAATATTTTTAATGCTTCTATTTTGCTTCCATCATCGTTTTCAATGTAGTTTCCAAGTATTTCTATACTATTACCTGTAAATAAAAATAATTGATTTTTTTCTATTTTTTCTTTAATTTTTTCTGTATAAGGTTTTAATTTTTGAATTGCTATTTCTTGTGAACGTTCAGATAAAGTTCCCATATATACTAATGAAATATCATCTTGATCAATGAATTTTGGTTTTTCATTTATTGAAGTTTCAATTATTTCCGCTTCTGGTATGCATTTTTCAAGATATTTCATATTTCCCATATCTCCATTTAAGTTGCAAAATTCAGGGTATAAAATTTCAATTTTCATTAACGATAATTTCTCCTTTCAGAAATTTAAATAATTCTTCAACTTTATTTATTATCTATAATTTCTTTTACTTTTTGTTTTATTTGTTTTGTTTCTTCAATTGAATATAAATCATGTAGTATAAATACTTTATCTATATCATCTAATTTTAATTCACTTGTTGCTTCTATTAGGTCTTTTTTATGCACCATTATTTCTGGTTTTATATTTGCCATTAAACAGCGAATATATGAATCCATATATCTTGGTCCTGCAATTATTAATTGTTTAATACTTTCATCATTTAAAAATTCATAATCTGTATCATATTGCCATGCAGTATCTTCAGACCCACTTGCTTCTTCATGTAAATCGTCTAAAATAACTATTACTGCTTTTTTTCCAGGTTGTTTTCTTGTATAGTCAAATGCTAATGAACATGCAATTGGATTCATTCCTTTTGCTAATTGTGTAACAATTTTATATCCTTTATACTCTTCTTCACTATATCTAGTTTCTACTATTTTTAAATTTTTAAAAGATGAATTAATTTGTTCAAACTTTAGTCCAAGTTGTTTTAATACTATTGTAACTGCTAACATATTATATATATTAATAATATTATCACTTATTAAGTCATATACTTCTTCTGTATTATTTGATTTTACAGTCATTTTTTTATTTTTCAAATCTAAGTTAGTTAATATATAATCAGCTTCTGGTGTTTTATAATCACAATTTACGCAATGTGCTTTTCCAATATGGTGATATCTTACATATTCATATTCTATTTTACTGTTACATTTTGGGCAAGCTATTATATCTCTTGTAATATTTTCAAAATGATCTGTATCTGTTGGCAACTTAGCAATACTAAAATATATTTTTTTATTTTGCTCTGCAACATGACTACAAATAAGGTCATCTGCATTTTCTATCATTATAGTTTCTTTTGGAATATACTTATTTAATATATCACAAATAAATTCTGTATGGGCATTTCTCATTAATGAATCTCTAAATAAATTAGTACATACCAAATAAGTTGGTGTTATATATGGATATATTTTATTAGCACTTCTTTCATCAATTTCAAGAACAGCTAATTTCTTTTTTGCTTTTCCTAACATTGTAGATCCTTGTATAAGTGTCGTTGCTATTCCGCCATCTATATTAGACCCATATTTATTATTTATAAAATCATATTTATTCTCTGTTAAAATATCATTTATCATGTTACATACTGTAGTTTTTCCATTTGTTCCAGTTACTCCTATTATAGTTTCTGGTTTTTCTAACATCCCTAAAAAATCCGGACACAATTGTAATGCTATTTTTCCTGGCATATATGTTGCATTTCTTTTTAATAATTTTAATGTGAAAGATGCACATTTAGCAATAAAAATAGCTATATAAAATTTAAGCGTTTTCTTATTTTTCATGGTCTTCTCTCCTATTTTTTTATGTACCCATTTTATATTTATTTCATGCATTTAGCAAGTAGTTTATTAAAATATAAGAAAATTGATTGTGTGCCAATGGGGACGGAGATTTTTAGCACGTTTAAAATTAATCAAAATCAAAATAAATCTAATTTTAAAAACGTGCTAAAAATCTCCGTCCCCATTGGCACACAATTATTTTAATATGTATATTTTCCTTTTTTTAAACTTTGTTCAATTTTTGATAATCGTTTTTCAAATATTTGATTTGTCATATCAGTAATTTCATTGAATTCTTTAAGTTTTTGTAATTTGTGCATTGTAACTTTATGGTGTTTACTTAATTCATTTTGCATTATTGTTTGATCATTTTTTAGTTCATATAATAGTTCTTGTATTTCTGTGATTAATGCTTCTAATTTTTGATTTTTATTAGTTTTGTTTTGCATTTTATCACCTCTTTCTAATTTATGTGCCTATTATACTATATAGTAAATATACAGTCAATGTTTTTACGAATTTTTGTTTTATGTTTTTTTGTTTTTAAAAGCTGTCTTATTAGACAGCTTTTATATTTATTTTTCTTTTTCTACTATTCTAATATGAACATCTTTTAACTGTTGTTCATGTACTTTGCTTGGAGCTCTCATAAGTAAATCTCTAGCTTTTTTATTTTTAGGGAATGCTATTACTTCTCTAATATTTTTGCTATCTGCTACAAGCATTACAATTCTATCTAATCCAGGTGCTGCTCCAGCATGTGGTGGTGTTCCATATTGGAATGCATTATATAATGCTCCAAATCTGTTCTTTACTTCTTCTTCACTATATCCAGCAATTTCAAAAGCTTTTACCATTAATTCTGGATTATGGTTTCTAACAGCTCCTGATGCAACCTCATATCCGTTACACACAACATCATATTGATATGCTAAAATTTCAAGTGGATCTTTTGTCATTAATGCTTCCATTCCACCTTGTGGCATTGAGAATGGGTTATGGTTAAAGTCTATTTTTCCTTCATCAGACAACTCATACATTGGAAAATCAACTATATAACATAAACGATATACATTTTTTTCTAATAAATCTAGTCTATTTCCTAATTCAATACGAACTGCACCTGCTATTTTTTGAACTGTTTTCAATTCATCTGCCATAAAGAATGCAGCTGAGTTTTGATTTAGTCCTACTTTTTCTTCTAGTTCTTTTTGAACTTCAGGTGTAATATATTTTGAGATTCCTCCTGATAAATTATTTTCATTATCTACCTTGACCCATGCTAATCCTTTTGCTCCTGCTTCATTTGTTGCAAATTCTGTCATGTTATCAAAGAATTTTCTTCCTTGTTCTGCTCCATTTGGCACAACAATTATTTTTACACTTTTGTCTTTAAATGCTGTAAAGTCAACATTTTTAAATATTTCAGTAACATCTTGTATTATAAGTGAATTTCTTAAGTCAGGTTTATCACTACCATACTTTTCCATTGCTTCTAAATATGGAATTCTAATAAATGGGGCTTCATCTACTTTCCAATCTGTGTGTGTTGTAAATACTGTTCTAAATACATCTGCTAATACTTTTAATACATCTTCTTGTTCTGCAAAGCTCATTTCAAAATCTAATTGATAAAATTCTCCTGGTGCTCTATCAGCTCTTGGATCTTCATCTCTAAAGCATGGTGCAATTTGATAATATTTATCAAAACCAGAAACCATAAGTAATTGTTTGAACTGTTGTGGTGCTTGTGGTAATGCATAAAATTCTCCTGGATGTAATCTACTTGGTACTAAGTAATCTCTTGCACCTTCTGGTGATGAATTTGCTAAAATTGGAGTTTGTATTTCTGTAAATCCTAACTCGTCCATCTTTTTACGAATAGTTTTCATTACTTCACTTCTAAGTAATATTGTTTTATGAAGTTTATCATTTCTCAAATCTAAAAAACGATATTCTAGTCTTAAATCTTCTTTAACTTCACCTGTTTTTTCTGAATTTACTTCAAAAGGTAGTACGTTTTTACATTTTCCTAAAATTTCAATTTCTTGTGCTTCAACTTCAATTTCTCCAGTTAAAATTTTAGTATTTTTGTTACTTCTTTCTACTACTGTTCCAACTACTTGAATAACGCATTCTGAAACCACATTTTCTAATTTTTCTTTATTATCTGCAGATACAACAATTTGTGTAATTCCAAATTGATCTCTTAAGTCTATAAAAATCATTGAGCCCAAATTTCTAATTCTTTGTACCCAACCAGCTATTGTAACTTTTTCTCCTACGTTTTTTATTGTTAGTTCTCCACAATTATGGTCTCTATACATTCTTAACATCTCCTTATAATTTTCCTATTTTGAATTTATTTGGTTATTATATAACTTTTTTGGCTATATTTCAATATTTATCTCTTAAAAATAGAACAAATTGCCCTCCATATTCCCACTATTATTCTACCTATAATATCAATAACTGTTTTTACTATACTATTTGATTCATAAAATTCTATAAGTAACTTACGAGTTGGTGGAAAAATAAAAATTATTAAAATTATTACAATTATAATTCCTATTGTTTTTAATAATTCTTTTACTCTCTTCCATGTCCATTTGTATTTTATTCTATATCCTAGGCTTCTTAAGTAATTTTCATAGGCTTTTTGATATTGTGCTTCATATTGTTGTTGTATATTATGTTGCATTTCTTCTTGCCTTCTTCTATACTCTTCCGCCATCTGCTCATTTGTATATTGATTATTCACATTTTGTGTATTTGAATTACTTGTATTTTGTGAATTGTTAGCTTGTTGATATGTTTGTTGTTGACTATATGAGTTACTAGTAGTTCTATTGTTTGCTTCACTTTGTCTTTTTAATGCTAATTCTTCATCATATCTTTTTCTCTTGCTTTCATCACTTAAAACATCATAAGCTTCATTGATTTTCTTCATCATATCTTCTGCCTGCGTTTTGTTAGATGCTTCTTGTAAATCTGGATGATATTTTTTTGCCAATACTTTATATGCTTTTTCTATGATTTCTTTTGAAGCTGTTTCACTTACTTCTAATAGTTCATATAGAGTTTTCATTTTACCCCCCTTAATATAGATATAATTTTAAGGCATATTTTATATTTTGTAAAGAATTTTATATTTAAAATCTATACAATAATTTTTAAATATAAAATTATTTTTTTCTTTTTTCGACAAATATAGTATTTTTTTTATTTATATGATATAATTCAAATATTACTTATACTGATAGGAGTTGAAAACGTTGAAACTAACACAAGATGGGGAATTATTAGCAGAAAATAAAGTTTTAATTTTATACATTTTAAATAAACTAGAAAGGCCAATTACAAATGAAGGATTATTACGTTTAATCCTTGCAGTTATGGATATGAACTACTTTTATTTTCAACAATTTCTACTTGATTTACTTGAGAGACAATATATAACTTGCTTTAATAAAGATGGAAAAACTGTTTATAAAATAACTGATTTAGGAAAAAACACATTAGAACTTACTAATGATATAATTCCGGGAATCATAAAATTAAAAGTAGATACATCTTTCTCAGGAGAATTAAAAGAAAAAGCTCAAAAAGAATCTGTTACTGCAGAATATACACCAAAAAGTGAAACTGAATACACTGTTACTTGTAAAATAAATGAAAACAGTACTTGTATTTTTGAAATTAGTGTTTTTGCTGGTTCTCGTGAAGAAGCTAAAAGAATTGTTGATAATTGGAAGGAAAATGCATATAGAATTTACCCTGAAATTTTAAATTCACTAAATACAAAAAAAGATAATAATATTTAAATATTATTATCTTTCAGAGTGTTGACAAAGTATAAAAAATATTTTGTTCAACAGTCTTTTTTTATTTATTTACAATGTTTTTTACTTCTCCTATTATATTATCTACATTAATATCTGTACTTTCTGCTTCCATTCTTTCTTTTAGTTCGACTTTACCCTCATTTACTTTTTTACCTACTGTTATTCTAACTGGAATTCCTATTAAGTCCATATCATTGAATTTAACCCCTGGTCTTTCATTTCTATCATCTAATATAGTATCAATTCCCATAGAATTTAGAGTATTGTATAAGTCATTGGCAACTTTTGATTGCTCATCATTTTTAGGATCTATTAAAACTATTGCAACTTTATATGGTGCAATGCTCATTGGCCAAATTATTCCTTTATCATCATGATTTTGCTCTACAACTGCTGCAATCATTCTTTCTACTCCAATTCCATAGCATCCCATGACTACAGGTTTTAGTTCATTGTTTTCATCCAAGTAATTTAAACCTAAACTTTCAGAATATTTTGTTCCAAGTTTAAATGTATTTCCTACCTCTATACCCTTTTTAAATACTAAATGTCCTTCATTACAATTTGGACATTTATCTCCTTGTTGTACATTTACTATATCTCCAACAGCATCATATTTAAAGTCCTTTACATTAACATTTATATAATGGTATCCTTCTTTGTTTGCTCCACAACAGAAGTTTTTCATTTTTAGTACTTCATTGTCTATTACTATTTTTGCATTTAGTCCAATTAGCCCTGTGCAACCTGCAACTGCATTTGATGTTGCAATTAGTTCATCATCGGCAAAGCCTATTTCCATTCCTTTTAGTAGTTTTAGAGCTTTTACTTCATTTAGTTCTTTGTCTCCTCTTACGAAGAATACTACCAATTCATTATCTACATTCATAAGCAATGCTTTTACTGTTTTCTTTATATCTAATTTTAAAAGTTCACATACTTCTTCAATTGTATGGCAATCTCCAGTTTCCACTAGTTCTATTGTTTTTTCTCCTTCATTGTCTATTTCATTGCATACATAAGGAGTTATTTCAATATTTGAAGCATAGTCGCAATGGTCACATAGTACAAGTATATCTTCTCCAACATCTGTAACAGCTTGAAATTCCTCTGAAAGTAGTCCTCCCATAACACCTGTATCAGCTCTAACTACAACATAATTTAGACCTAATCTTTGGCAAATTTTGTTGTATGCATTAAATTGTTTTTGGTAAGATTTATCTAAGTTTTCTAAGTCTGTATCAAAGCTGTATGCATCCTTCATAGTAAATTCTCTAGTTCTAATTAAACCTAATCTTGGTCTTACTTCATCTCTATATTTGTTTCCAATTTGGTATAATGTATATGGAAAATCCTTATATGAATGTGATTTCATTGATGCTGCTAATACAAAAAATTCTTCATGTGTTGGTCCTAATACATAAGGTCTATCATATCTGTCATTTAATTTAAATATTGATGGTCCAAATGCTGCATATCTTCCTGATTTTTCAAATAAATCTACTGGTAAAAGCATTGGCATTGTAACTTCCTTTGCCCCTGCATTATTCATTTCTTCTCTAATAATTTTTTCAACATTTTGAGCTACTTTTTTTCCTAATGGCATTTTCATATAAATACCATTTCCTACTTTTTTAAACATTCCGCTCTTAACAAGTAAATTTCCGCTAATTGATTCTTCATCTTTTAGGTCTTCTCTTAATGTATAAAAAAAGTTTTCACTTAATTTCATTTTTTTCTATCCTTTCTATTTTTAGTTTTTTAGTCTTCTTTACTTGTTTCCCTTTCGGGCATTGGAACCTCATTTAATTCTTCAGTACCTTGTTCTTCTTTTTCTTCAATAATATCATCAATTACAATTTGTTGATTCTCATCTAATTTATATCTTGGTAAATCTGGAAGTTCATTTAAGTTTCCAAAACCAAATACTCTTAAGAATTCTGATGTAACTCCATAAGTTCCTGGTTTTCCTGGTGCATCTAGTTTTCCTGTTTCTTCTATCAGATTGTAATCAAGTAACTTATATATTGTTCCATCTGAATTCACACCACGAATTGCCTCAATTTCGGCTCTTGTAATTTTAGGATTATACGCGATAATTGCAAGAGTTTCTATTGCAGCTTGTGATAAATTTGGTTTATTTCTTTTATCAAATATGCTATACAAATACTCATAATATTCTTGTTTTGTGCATAACTGATAAGCTTCGCCAACATTTATAATTTGTAAGCCTCTTTCTTCATTTTTATAATCTTCTTTCATACTTTCTACTACAGTAATTATTTCTTCTGAACTAGCCTCTAATGCTGACATAAGTTCTGTTATTTTAACTTCTCTGCCAGCTGAAAAAAGTATTGATTCAATTACTCCTTTTGATTTATTTATTTCCATTTATCTCTACAAATTCCTTTTATTTTTATTTTAAAAACTATTATATATTATCACACGAATTACGCATTATGTCAAGAAAGATTAACATTTCTTAATATCGTTTTAATTTTATTGACATTATTTTTTTATTATGCTAATATAATTATAGTTTGAGGTGATTCTTATGGAAGAAAATAAAAATATTTTAAAAGATGAAGATATTGATGAAAACAATGAACAGAAAAAAATAGAAGTTATTACAGGAGATGGAGATTTAAACATCTCTCCTGTTTATGATCATATTGAAGTTGAAAAACCAAAGCCAAAAGACACTCGTGAAGTGATAGTTCCAGAAGTAAAAGACACTGTTAATAAAGCTGACACAACAGAGTAAAAAAATAGAGTATTGATAAATACTCTATTTTTTATTTATATAGCTTCTTTGTTTTCTTCTTTTTCTTCTTCATTTCCATCTTGATTTGCAATTTCTAAGCTAGATACAGAAACTTCATAAGCAACTCTTTTTTCTACAGTTCCATCTTCATATTTCTTTTCATATTCTCTTGATTGAACTCTACCTATTATTCTTACTTCTGTTCCTACTGCAACATTTTCACAGAATCTAGCATTTCTTCCCCATGCAATACATGGAATGTAGTCTGATTTATTATATGCTCTATTAACTGCTAATAAAATGTCTGAAATTTCTCTTCCAAATGGTGTTTTTCTATAAATTGGTTTTTTACAAATATAACCATCTAGTATAACTTCATTTGAAACATTTTCTCTTCTTGCTTCTTCGTCTTCTTCATTTTCTTCTAGGAATTGAATGTCTTTTACAAATACAGTTAATATTAATCTATTTTTCTCATTGTCATAGCTGTTATATGATCTAAATTGTCCGTCTATTTGTAAGTTAGTTCCTATAGCCAAATCTTGATTTGTTAATAATCTTTCTGAAATTGTTACTGGAATAATATCTGCATTTCCGCTTAAACGTGCTACACTTAGGTCAAATATGTAAAATTTTTCTCCATAAATTTCATGACTAAATCTTTTTTCACTTGTTACCTTTCCAACCAATCTTAAATGGTTATTATCTTCATAATTTGTATTCAATTTAATTTCCTCCCTACATTTGTTTCTTAAATTAGTTTATTCATAATCCGTAAAATTTAGACTAACAACTAGTCACATTTTCTATTATACTACGTTTTTTTGGTTTTGTCTACATAAAATGTTATTTTTTTCTTTTATTTTATTTTTACACTATTTATCATATATTTCTTCAGTTATTTGACTTATATATTTGTGTACCATTATTATCAATTACATAGTTATCTTTATATATTAAATCTGATACTTTAACTAATTCATAACCTTTATTTTTTATATTGTTTATTATCATTTCTAAACTATCTGCGGTATGTGTTGTTCCATTATGCATTAGAATAATACTTCCACTGTCTAATTTATTTTCTATTTTCCTCCACATTTCTTCTCCTGTAATTCCTGTATAATCTAATGTATCTACATTCCATTGTATTGGTACATGACTAGCTGATTTGGCAGCACGGATAACTATATTATTGTATTCTCCATAAGGAGCCCTATATAAAATTGTTTTATTACCTGTAAGTTTTTCTATTTTACTAGATGTTGCTTCTATTTCTTTTACATTTGCATCATCACTTAAATTATTTACATGTGGATGTGTATTTGAATGATTTGCAATTTCATGACCTTCTTTTGCAATCTTTTTTACCTCTTCTGGAAATTTATCCACCCAGGATCCAACCATAAAAAAAGTTGCTTTTACATCGTTACCTTTCAATGTTTTTAATATTTTATCTATGTCATCTGCATTCCATGCACAATTAATTGTGAGTGATATTTTTTTCTGATCTGTTTTAACATTATAAATTGGTAATTCCCTTACTGTTGAAGATGTTATTACAGCATTTTCATTTGTTACAGAAAATGCTATTCCAAAAAGAATTACTATAGTAGAAAATGCAACTAAATATGAGAATATTTTTTGCCTATTAAAAACAATGAACATATTGTTACCTCCAAAATTTTATAGTAACAATATATTCATTGCTTGTTTCTTTTATGATTAATTCAAAAATTCTAATTCTTCTTTAACTTGCTTTGCCTTTACTTCTTTTCCTAATAATTTACTTGCAACTTCATTAAATTTACATTCTGTTTCTGTAAGATATATATCTAGTTCTTGTTTTTTATTTTGTGCAACTTCATTTCTATCTGATAATATATTTTTTGTCTCTTTTGCAACATGTTCTCCTATATTTATAATTTCTACTTTGTTTCCTATTTTTTTCCTTATTACTTTAGTTAATAAAGGATAATGTGTACATCCTAAAATAAGTAAATCAATTTTATTAAAAGGTTGTAAATATTCATTTATTGCTAATTCTGCAATTTTATTATCATTCCATCCCTCTTCAACCATTGGTGCTAATAATGGGCATGCTATACTTTGAACATTTGCATCATCAATTGCATTTATAATTGCATTTTCCCAGCCTTTGCTTCTAATTGTTCCCGCAGTTGCAATTACTCCTATTTGTTTTTTTCCTGTTTCTTTTATGTAATTTACTGTTGGAGTTATAACTCCAACTATTGGAATATTATATAAATCTTTTACTTCCTCTAAGGCTTGACTTGTTGCCGTTCCACATGCAATTACAACTAATTTCATACCTTTACTTATTAAAAATTCTATTCCGTTTTTAGTAAGTTCTATTATACTTTCTTTTGATTTACTTCCATAAGGAAATCTTTTTGTGTCCCCAAAATATACAAAATTTTCGTTAGGTAGTGTTTTCATTAATTCTTTTAAAACTGTCATTCCACCTACTCCTGAGTCAAATACTCCTATTGCATTGTTATTCATAATTTCCTTCCCTTCTTTTTTGTTTTATACATTATACTGCAATATTTAAATTTTTACCATATTTTTGATTAATAATCTTTCATACACAATTTGTCGAAATTTGCATAATATATATTAAAAATAGAAAGGAAGGAATTATAATTATGGATTTTGATAAAAATATATGCCCAGTTTTAAATGTGGACGGTGTTATGGCTACTGGAAAACAATTTGACCTCGAAATAAATTTACCAGAAGATAATAGAACTGTAATTTACGGAATAATTAAAGACTGCTACAAAGAACCTGTTTGTGATGCAGTAGTTAAACTTGTTGAAGTTGTTTGTGAACATGGAGAAGAAGAAAGAAGACCTGTTTCTCATACTTTTACAGATAAAAATGGTGAGTTTGTTTTTGGACCTCTATGCGCTAATCGTTTATATGAAATTGAAGTATGGGTTGACCGAGTAAAACATTGTAAAGTATGTACTTCATGTAAACACGAAGGAAAATGTTTAAAAGGTATTGAATTAAATTGTCCTCCATGTCATGAAAAACCTGATCATTGTGATAATCATAATGACCAACCTTGTAATAAACCATGTAGATAAAAAAGATGACCTTATTTTTAAGGTCATCTTTTTTCATTATAGTATTCCCATTCTTTTTGCTATTTTTTTACCCTTTTTCATCATTTTTCTTTTGTTATCTCCCATTGCCTCAGAATACATCATTGCAACACCAGCAGTTACAATTCCACCTATTAACATACCTTTTACAAACTTCATTTTGTCTCATCCTTTCATATTACATTTTTGATTACTTCTAGTATGTCCTTTTTCTTTTTTTATATACGTTTTATACCAAGAATAAATTTCATATATAGCAATTATTAATAAAAATATACCAAACATTTTTCTTAATAGCTCCACATTCATTTTGCTACTAAGTTTAGCACTTATAATAGTTCCTATAATTCCAGCTACTAATACAATCCAGCTTTCTTTAATATTAATATTTTTATTTTTTATTCCAATAAAAACTGATGTAACTGCTGTAGGAATAAAAAACACTAAGTTTGTTGCTTGTGCAGTATGTTGATTTAACCCTAAAAAAATTGAAAGGAGAAGAATTAATATTGTTCCTCCTCCCATTCCCATTCCGACTAAAAATTCCAGAAATGAAACCTATTAGTATTTCAATCATTGGTATACATCCTTATATTTAAAATAGCATATTATAACTCGCATAAATTAAAAAAATCGCAAAAATAATTTTTAAATATTTATCGTGCACCTTATTTAATAGTATTGCTCCTACTGCTCCTCCTAGTATTCCACCTATCGCACAATATAAACCGGTTTTCCAATTTATCAAATTATTTTTTGAATAAATTATTGCAGTTGTTATTACCATTGGTAATATACAAAATATAGAAGTCGACCTTGCTTTTTTAGGTTCCATTTTTAGCATATACATAAATGCTGGAACTAAAATTAGTCCTCCTCCTGCAGTGAAAAGTCCACTAATAACTCCTGCACTAACCCCAATTAATATTTTTTTAAAATTATTTTTCGAATTCTTTTCCATTTAATATTAGTATGTATTTTTTTATATCTAATTATACTTCAATTAATTTAAATTTTCTTTTGCCTTTTTTATTTCCTTTTCCGCAATTTCAGTAAGCACTAAATCACATTTTAGCATTTGTATAATAATATGCTTTCTTAAGCATTCATCAGCTATACTGTCTGTCGCATCTAAGAATTTTTGTAAATTTTCTAAATATCTTTTGTTTTTTTCTTTCCAATCTCTGTTGCTCTTCAGTTGTCCTTCTTTTTTTAAAATATCTTTAAACATTATAACCCACACCTCTTTCGCTTCAATTACTTTAAGATTAGTTTTAATTACTTTTATCGTTATGTTGTTTTTATAATATGTAATTTTAATATATCTCATGTTAAAATACAAGTACTCGACAAAATGAGACAAAGTTTGTCCTTAAACTATAATAGAGAGGTTGAATTACATGATTAAAATAAAATTGTCTGACTTGCTTGGAAAACATAAAATGACTCAGAAATCATTAGCAGACGCAACTCACATTAGACCTGCTACCATTTCAAAAATGTATTATGAGGAAACTAAACGAATTGATGTCCAACAATTAAATAATATTTGCAAGGTATTTAATTGTGAAATTTCTGATTTATTAGAATATATTCCAGACACAAAAGATAAATAATGTTTTAGTTTATATTTACTAATAAGTTTAACTGATTATATCAAAAGATACTAGCAAAAGCTAGTATCTTTTATATATTATTGATATTTTTTTATCATTTTTTCTATACTATTTACTAAAATTTCAACCTCTTCTTTTGTATTGTCTTTTCCAAATGTTGTTCGTAATGATCCTTCTATCATATAATTTGGAATCCCAATAGCTGTTAAAACATGTGAAGGCAATGCATTGCCTGTGCTACACGCTGAACCTGCTGATGCACAAATTCCAATTTCATCTAAGTCTAAAAGTAGTTGTTGAGCATTTATATTTGGAAACGAAAAATTAGCATTTCCAGGAAGTCTGTTTTTTCTATCTCCATTTAATTTTGCTTCAGGAATTTTTTGTTCTATTTGTTCTATATAAAAATCTCGTAATGTTTGTAAATGGCTATTATATTTATCATACTTTAAATATATATTTTCAATTGCCTTGCCTAATCCCACAATTTCTGCTATATTTTCTGTACCTGCTCTTTTATCTTTTTCTTGATGTCCTCCATCTTGAATTTTTTCAAATTTCACTCCATTTTTTACATATAATGCTCCTACTCCTTTTGGTGCATAAAACTTATGTCCTGACATTGATAAACTATCTATATTCATTTTCTCTACATCTATTTTCAGGTTACCAATTGCCTGAACAGCATCTGTATGAAATATAATATTCTTATCTTTAGCAATTTCACCTATTTTTTCAATTGGCTGAATAGTTCCTATTTCATTATTGGCTGTCATAATAGTTATTAAAATTGTGTTTTTATTTATTGCATTTAAAAGTTGATTAATATCCACAAAGCCTTTGTCATCAACATTTAAATATGTTACATTAAAACCGTTTTTTTCTAATGCTTTACAAGAATTTAATACAGCATGATGTTCTATTTTACTTGTAATTATATGATTGCCCTTATCTTTATTAGCAATAGCTATACCTTTTATAGCTAAATTATCGCTTTCACTTCCACAAGAAGTAAAATAAATTTCACTTTGCTTTGCGTTTATAGCATTTGCTACTCTTTTTCTTGCAAGTTCTATTGCTCTTTTAGATTGTCTCCCAATAGAATACATTGCTGATGCATTTCCATATTGAATTTCAAAATATGGAAGCATTTCTTCTAGAACTTCTCGACTAACAGGTGTAGTTGCAGCATGATCAAAATACAAAGTTCTCATATTTTTTCCCCTTTTCTTTAATATGAAGTCTTATATTTATTATATGCAAAATTTACTATTTTATATACTCTTATTAGATAACTTCTAAACAAAAAAATGATGATTTTTGACTTTACCTTTAAAATCATTAAAATCATCATTTTTTTATTGTATTTTCTTCACTCCACCTTGTTACTCTAACATTTTGATATGCTTGTAATACTTCTGAATACTTTCTATATTCATCTTCCCATATTATTGATGGAATTTTATCATAAGCAGCAAATACTTTTTCCGCTTCAGATAAAAATATTATTTGCTCTTGTGGACTCATAATTTTATATCTTTTAGAAAATTTATATAACTGGTCTAACATTTGGTTTGCCTGAATAAAGCTCCAAAAATCTTTTACTTTTATTCCTGCCATTCTAATCTGCAAAACAGCTGTAGCAACCAATGCAAATACAATAAACACCAGTAAATAAATTAATGTCATTATTTCCATTTTATTTTTCCTCTTCATAAGTTTTTTTCATTGTATCATTATTTAATTTTTTGTGCAATATTATTTAAAATGATTTTTATATTTTTAGTGTATATTAGTCAATCATATGTCACACTTTATTTAAAAATATATACTTTGGAATA
>ENA-UOJO01003309-UOJO01003309.1-human-gut-metagenome-genome-assembly--contig:-P57-NODE-3309-length-15448-cov-20.639447_pt1 | contig 15448 bp, 16 predicted proteins | sample MGYA00242351_ERZ723898 | MGnify/ENA metagenome assembly ERZ723898 | reverse complement strand
GACTGAAGCTGTGCACAGTGGGCGATGCAGGGATGCATTTCTATCGGCAGCATGGATTGACATGCATATATTATCGGTTTGATCTATTGGATGGAACGTTGGATTTGTTCTATAATTTAAAATACTTATGAGATAGGGGACATATCCCAATATCCCGGCCTTGCGTGTTTGTGCTTTTGGAAGGTAAAATGTTTTGAAATGGGCGCCCTTTAGGGACGAGCTTTTGTATGGGGAACCGCAGAATGGCATGAACCGCATTTGGAAATGATGGAGAAGTGAGAAAACTTTGCAGGAGGTGCTTAGCGTATGAAGACAATAACGGTGAACGCTATCGGCGACCCGTGTCCTATTCCGGTGATAAAGGCGACAAAAGCATTCAATGAAATGCAGGAAGCGGGCATTCTCGAAGTGCATGTGGACAATGAGGTCGCGGTACAAAACCTGAATCGGCTTGCGAACAGCAAGGGGGTAAAGGTTGCGAGTGAAAAGACCGGCGAAAAGGAATTTGTTGTAACCATGACCCTTGAAGGCCCTGTAACTGCGAGCGATGCACCTGCTGTATGCATCCCTGATGCAAGAGGCGACGTTGTTGTAGCGGTTGGCTCCAATGTGATGGGAAACGGCGATGATGCGCTGGGTGCAACGCTCATGAAGGGCTTCCTATATGCCATATCCCAACTTGAGGTGCTGCCTAAGGCGATCCTTTTCTATAACGGCGGCGCAAAACTCACTGTTGAGGGTGAGGTATCCGTAGAAGACCTCAAGAGCATGGAAGCGCAGGGGGTCGAAATCCTCACCTGTGGCACCTGCCTGAATTTCTATGGCCTTACCGACAAGCTCGCTGTGGGCAGCGTAACAAACATGTACGCCATCGTTGAAAAGCTCAACGGCGCGACAAAGGTCATCCGCCCGTGATTTACCTCGACAACGCCGCGACTACCCTGCACAAACCCCGGCAGGTGATAAAGGCCGTAGCGCAAGCCATGGACAGCATGGGCAACAGCGCGCGGGGAACGCATGCAGGCGCGCTTTGCGCTGCACGCACGGTTTACGGTGCCAGGGTTAAGCTCGCGCTGCTGTTTGGCTGCGAAGCGGATCATGTTGTGTTCGCTTCGAATTCTACGGAGGCGCTGAATATCGCGATCGCAGGGATCATCCGCCCGGGAGACCACGTTATATCCACCGACTTGGAACACAATTCCGTGCTGCGTCCGTTGTATCGCCTTGAGGCAGAAAGCGACGTACAGCTTAGCTTCGTTCCTTTGGATAAGCGCAGCGGGGTTGATTATGCGGACTTTAAGCGGCTGGTAAGGCCAAACACGCGGGCAATCGTTTGCACGCATGCATCCAACCTTACGGGTGATATGCTGGATGTTGCCCGCATAGGCGCGTTTGCGCATGAACATGGCATACCGTTTATCGTCGACGCATCGCAGACGGCGGGATGTTTCCCGATCAACATGCGGGAAATGGGCATAGATGTGCTGTGCTTTACGGGGCACAAGGGGCTGATGGGCCCGCAGGGCACGGGCGGCCTGTGCATAGCAGAGGGGATAGAAATCCGCCCCTTTCGGGTCGGCGGCTCGGGGGTGCAGTCCTACAGCAAGACCCAGCCGGAAGCGTATCCGACGAGGCTTGAGGCCGGCACGCTCAACGGCCATGGAATCGCGGGCCTGAGTGCGGCGGTAGATTACATCAACGAGATCGGGATAGAGAACATACATGCGCACACGCATGCGCTGATGCGCCGTTTTTACGATGGCGTAAAGAATATCCGCGGCGTTGCGGTATACGGAGATTTCTCAAAGGACAGGAGTCCGATCGTCGCCCTGAACATAGGGGAGCATGACGCAGGCGCGGTGTCCGATGAGCTTTCGGAACGCTACGGTATTGCAACGCGCCCCGGCGCGCACTGCGCCCCGCGGATGCACCGTGCGCTCGGCACGGAAGAGCAGGGCGCCGTGCGCTTCAGCTTTGGATACTTTAATACCGAGGCCGAGATTGATGCGGCGATCGCCGCCGTAAGGAGGATCGCGGAATGAGAGAGAAGCGGCTCCGCCTGATCATCACCTTCCATACGACCGCGGCAGCCATGGCGTCGGAACGCCTTTGCGGGGAAAAGGGGCTTCCCGGAAGGCTCATTCCCGTGCCAAGAGAGATAAGCGCGGGGTGCGGCATGGCGTGGATGGCAGACGTAGAGGCAAAGGAACGAATCCGGGAAGCGCTTGAAGCCGCGCACATCGCTGCTGCTGGGTATTACGAGCTGATCCTTTAAAACCGCCGGGCCAACCCGCAGGTCCTTCGGAGGCAGGGGGGATGTTCCCCCAATCAAAAGCTGCCCGGCTGTTCCGCCAGCCCGAGCAGCTTCTTGCTTTGCGCTGCTTTTATGCGCGCAGGTTTTCGACGATGCGCGTTACGGCGGTTTCCACCAGCGCGCGGGAGGTCGCAAGATTCATGCGCACACAGGAGCCGAAGCGTTCGCCGCCGAACCAGTCGCCGTAATCGAAGGCAAGGCGGCATTTTCCCTGCATAAACGCTTTCATTTCATCAGGCGCAAGGTATGCGCTTAGGTCAACCCAAAGCAGATAGGTGCCCTGCAGCGGCGCAACCTCCGCCCGGGGCAGGCGCTGCGCCAGCGTCTCCTTCACAAAGCGGTAATTCCCTTCGATGATCGAGAGCACTTCCGTCAGCCAGGGCAGGCCGTGGGTGTAAGCGGCTTCGGCGGCGATATAGCCGAAGGGATTGCCGGACTGCATGCATAAGCGGGAGGTGTACGCATCAAACCGCTTGCGGATGCCTGCATCCGGAATGATGACAATTGAATTCTGGCACGCCGCAAGGTTGAAGGCTTTGCTTGGCGCGGTCAGCGTGACAAGGTTTGCATCATAATCGCCCACAGTGGCGCTTGGAATGTGCTTTGCGGGCGCGAACACGATATCATGGTGGATTTCATCGGAAATCACGAACACGCCATGCGCGCGGCAGATATCGAGCATGCCTTTGAGCTCTTCTTCCGTCCATACCCGGCCGACGGGGTTATGCGGGGAAGAAAGGATGAACGCGCGCACATTGTTTTCCACGATGTCGCGCCGAAATTTGTCGAGATCCACGGTGTAAAGGCCGTCGCGCTTGACAAGGTCGCACATCACAAGCGTTCGGCCGTTGCCTTTTACCGCGTTGAGGAAGGGATAATACACGGGAGTGAGCACGATGATGGCATCGCCCGGGTCGGTCATGATTTGAATGAACCAGTTGAAGGCGGCCACCACGCCCGGAGAAAAGCGGATGTGCTCCCGCGCGACCGCGTAGCCGTGGCGCGCCTTTTCCCAGGCAATAAACGCGTCATAATAGCGTTCGGGCACTTTATAATATCCCTGTGCGCCCATGTCAAGGTAATTCCGCTGCGCTTCAAGCACGCAGGCGGGAACCTTGAAATCCATGTCCGCAACCCACATGGCCTGCAAATCCGCCTCGCCGAACATGGCTTTCAGGTTGTCCCACTTTGCGCAATCGGTATTGCGCCTGTCAACAAAGACGATCGGTTCGCTCATACTTCCACTCTCCTGTTGTGTTATACCGATGGTATCACCAGTATAATACAGTTTAAGCGAAATTGCGAGATGCGCAGATGCAAAAGGAAGGCGATGAGCCGCGCTCACCGCCTTCTGTTGAGGCTACCAAAAAGTTTCGTATTCAAGAACCTTTGCTTGTTAATTGCCCGTTTGTTTCGTTTTATTTACTCAGATAGCAATGGATACACCTGTGATTCGTTCACAAAAACCTACTGAAAAAATGGCCCAATGGAAACACCCCTTTCCAATATGTGCGAAAAAAATCGCTCATGAACCGAATGGTGCGACAAGTTGGGTACGAATAATCCTGAATGGGGAATGTGGATCCACGCCTTTGTTATGTTATTATCATAACACGCGCTAAGCCGATTGTAAAGAGGATTTCCGGAAAATTCAGGAAATAAGTTTTTCCCCGAGCTGCGCTTCGAGAAACTCCACAAGCGCCGGAAATCCCCCGCGCGGATAACGGGAGATGTCCACGCCCGTTTCGTTTTCAAGATAATCCGTCAGCAAAAAGCCCGAGAGGCCGAGCTGCAATGCGGACATATCGTCCACCGGGTTGTTGCCGATCATCAGGCATTCGCCGGGCGCTTTGCCGATGGCCGCAAGCGTTTCCCGGTAATACGCCAAGCTGGGCTTGCAGAAACGCGCTGTTTCGTAGGTGGTGACATGCGCGAAATCCGAGAAGGAAAGCCCGACCCAAGAAAGGCGCGTTTCCACCGCTACGCGCGGGAAGACGGGGTTTGTTGCAAGGCAGAGCGTAAGGCCGCGTGCGCGCAGGGCGTCAAGCAGCGCCCGCACGGGCTGCACTTTCCCTACCACGGTGCGCGCGGCATTAAATTCGTTTCCATAAAAGCCGACCAGAGCAGCTTCGAGCGAGCGGGCCTCTTCCCCCCAAACGGATGCAAACGCATCCCAGAACGCTTCCCGGTTGGTGCGCGTACCGTCGTTTTGAAGCATTGCGCCCGTGCCTTTCCACATGGAAGCAAGGAAGGGCTCCTGCGCAAAGCCAAGCGGCGCAACTTTCCGGGCCAAAGCGCCGAAATAGGTATGGATAAACGCATTCTGGTCCATGGGCAGAAGCGTGCCGTCCAAATCAAAAAGAACCGCCGTAATCACGGGCTGATGATCCATAAAAAATCCTCGTTTCAGATGCAATATGCAACATCATACCATGTTTGGCCACGAAACGCAAAGGATCACGGGGGCGGAAGCGCAAAATTAAGCGGCGCTTCCTGATGCAGAAGGAAGGTAACGACCCCCGCTGCAACGGCAGCGATGCGCTCTGCGCAAAGCCGGTCAGGCGTATCCTCCGGCATGTGGCAATACGCTCCGGAGTCCGGATATTCCAGCAGCGTAATGGAAAGGATGCCGCGTTCGCTGAATGAAAGATGATCGGAGCTGATCGTGGAATCGGTCCAGTACGGCGGGTAGCCCACATGCTGAAGATAGGGCCAGAGCGCCTTTGCAAACGCGTTGGATTCAGTCAGGAAAGCAAAGGAAAAAGGCTCTGCTCCGGCATATCCAAGGCAATCGAGATTTATGAGATTCATTGCGTCATACCGGGCAAGCAACTGCTCGGCCAGCGCAGCCGAGCCGCGCAGAGAATTTTCTTCGCTGTTGAACAGGGCGAACACAACATCAAATGGAAGCTGGCGCTCCGCAAGAACGGAAGCGGCGCCGATGAGCGCAGCCGCGCCGGAGGCATTATCCAGCGCAGAGGGATACAGCACACCGCCCCAGGTGCCGGTACCGTCAAAATGCGCACCGAGGATCATGGCCCGGCTGCGGTCCGCGCCGGGCAGCACGGCCACAACGTTATGCGCCGTTCCTTCCCATCCGGAAGCTTTGGCGGAAAAGCGCAGCTCGGCGCCAGGCGTTTTACAAAGGGCGGCGATTTCCGGCGTAACGTACAGGTGGAGGCCGTGCTCGTTCGCACGCACATGCTTTTGGACGGTGAGCGGATCGCTTTCTATGACGGCGTAAGGCGCGGAAGGGGAACGGTTCTCCGTCAGCAGGAAGGCGCTGCCGTCCGCCGCTGCTGCAGCGTCAAGCGCGAGGGGAAGCGCAAGCGAAACATCCTCCCACGGGAGGCGAAAGGCATAATCCGTACCGATTGCAAGGGAACGCATGCCGCCATCCGGAAAATGAAGTTCCGCCGTGGCCCCCAGCATGCCCGGATCGCCCAACGGCGCGGAATAAGGAACGAGCATGGAATCGCCAAGCAGCGGCGCATAGCCGTATTCCGAAAGCAATCCGGCAAGGTATTCGCCCGCGCGCGCATTGGCGTCGCTTCCGGCAAAGCGCCCTTCAAATTCCGGCGCGCAAAGGCGCAGATACACCTCCTGCACCAGCGCTTCGGACACCGCAAGCTCCGGAGGAACGGCTGGCTCCGGCGTCCTTGTGGGCGCGGGCGTTTTTATAGGAGGCTCCGGCGTTTTGGGTGATTCCACGGGCATGGGCGTTGCCGCAGGCGGAGGCATGGCACAGGCGGAAAGCAGAAGCAGAGCGGTGCAGAAGAAAACGAGGAGGCGTTTCATGGCGCAAATTCCCTTTCCGGATTTGAAAGATGGAGAAGCGGGGAACCTTATTTTTCAGACAGCAAAGGGGCGCATGCGCGCCCCTTCATCCGTTTCTTTTATTCCTCTACGCGTGCACCGCACTCGGCGCAAAACCGCGCGGCAGGATCAAGCTTGGCGCCGCATTCCGCGCAGAACGCGGCTCTCGGCGGCTTTGGAGCTTCCGGCGCAGGAGCAGCCGAAGCTTCGGGCTTCTTGGCGCCGCATTCCGGGCAGAAGCGCATTGCAACGGGGTTCACCGCGCCGCAGGCGCACGTCCACTCCGTGGGCTCGGGTTTGGGCTCGGGCTTTTTCGCGCCGCACTCGGGGCAGAACTTTGTGCTCTCCGGGTTTTGCATGCCGCAGGCGCACGTCCAGCCGCCGGCCTTCGCTTCCGGCTTGGGCTCGGGTTTGGGCTCGGGTTTTTTCGCGCCGCACTCGCCGCAGAACTTCATGCTGGCCGAATTTTTGGTGCCGCAGGCGCATACCCAGGCAGGCAGCGCTTCCTCCTGCGGAGCCGCAGCGCGCTGCTGTTGCTGCTGATACATCTGCTGCTGGTTGGCCTGCGAAAATGCGCCCGCCATGCCTGCGCCCGCGTTCATGCCCATGCCAACGCCCATAAACGCCTGCGCCGCGCCCGCGCTGTTGCTGCCCGCAGCCTCCACGCCGCGCGCCATTGCGCCCTGCACATAGCCTTCGCGCACGGAAGGGTCGGAAAGCATTGCGCCCTGATTGCGCATGTTGATGAGCTTCTGGGATTCCTCGTCATAGGAGATACTGGCGATGCCGACGGCCTGAATCTCCATGCCGCGCATCTGATGCCAATCCTCATCCAGCGTGGTGGACATATACTTGGAAAGCTCACGGCCCTTGGAAGGCAGGAAGCTGATGCGCTCGCCATCCGCGGAAAGCTGGTTGATGGCCGCCTGCAGCGCCTCAAGGAATTCGTTGAGGTACTGCTCGTTGATGTCTGTGATGTCCACATGCGTCGCGTTGCGCGGAACCGCTTCCGTGTAGAACTTCAGCGGGTCGGTGATTTTGATGGAATAGCTGCCGTGCGCGCGCAGGAACAGCTCGGAATTATAGAAATTGTCATAATATTGCAGCGGGCTGCGCGTGCCGAATTTGATGCCCTTGATCTCCTGCAGATTGATGAAGAACACCTTCTGCTTGCCGGAGGGCACGCCGCCGTATTTCACGCGGGAGAACGTTTCCTTCACGGAGGCGCCGAGCTCTCCGTTAAAGAGCGAGGGCATGCTGGATTGATCGACCTTGTAGTAACCGGGCTCGGCCGTGTAATCCACGACCTTGCCGCCGTCCACAAGCAGCATGCACTGGTTGTCATACACGTGAATGATGGAGCCGTTGGAGACGGTATCTTCGGTTCCCTTTGTGTTGGAGCTGCGCTTGTCGCCTTGGCGAACCTTTACGCCCGTGGTGAATACGGTTGCGTCGTTCATGGAATCGGACTCGTATACCTCGAGCCACGAATCGGCCAAGCCGCCGCCGATTGCGCCTACAACTGCTTTGATGATGCCCATATGCTTTACCTCCGTGTTATATTTGATGAAAACATCTCGGTTTGCGGATAAGATTCCTTTTTATTGTAAACCAAAAATCCCCGCCCTTCAATCCCATAATTCGGCCAAAGGGGCGGGGAATTGTTACTTTTTGTGGGGGACAGCCGGAGGGGACTGCGCTTCACGCTGCAGGGACGCATGGAGCATAACCGCATCCGGCACATAATTTATCATGCCGCAATGCGGGCACATCACGTGCTTAAGGCCGAGCGCAACAGTCAGCGGCGCCTGGCAGGCCGTACAGGCCGCCTGAAGGAACGGCCCGGGGTACGTGGGCATCATGGAAAATCCCCCCAAGATCCGAAAGTTAACATAAGGGCATGCGAGCGGTGCACCCTAACACAAAAGAGGTATTTCAATTTATAATACAACGTTTGATGTATTTTGTCAACAACGTATGTTGTATTGTGCGAAAATAGCTTCAGCCGGATGGGCTTGCGAAAAAGGAGAGGGAGGTGTGCAATGCGGTATTATCCTAGACTGCGCGATTTGCGCGAGGATGCGGACTTAACGCAGGACGAGCTGATAAAGCTGCTGCATATGCACAAGACCACATATACCAACTATGAACAGGGAAAGCGCGAGCCGCCATTTGAGCTCATTATCCGCCTGGCGGAGCTTTACAATGTTTCAATTGATTACATCGCGGGGATTATTTCGGATCCGAAGCCCCCGCAGCGATAACGCGAAAAAATAAGCGGCCCTGAGCGCAGGCAGCTCCGGGCCGCGTTTTGTTTGATGGGGCTCGGATGCGCGTGCGTGTTTATGCAGCGGGCTGCATATACTTTTTGCGGTATTCCGCTTCATCGCCATAGACCGTGCCGATATAGCAAGGAACATCGCCCACCTTTTCAAGCAGAATGGGCCTATTCCCGTCGAGTGCAGGCAGCAGGATGCGGAAGGAGCCATCCTCCCGCGGTTCCGCGAAAAAGATGCGCGGCGTGCCGTCTGCTCAGGCCCCGGTGAGCGTGAAGGTGCCGTCGCCGTTGGCCACATAGGTCCCTTCTTCCACCATGCGGCTATCAAGATACAGCGTATACTTGCCCACGCCGGCTGCGTCCGGCCAACCGGCGGAAAGCTGAACGGTGACATTCGGGCGGCTCAGCGTAATGACGGCGCTCTCGCTCCCTTCATCCCAAGTGACCGTTTCTTCCGGCCGGGGGCTGATGTATGTTCCGCGCAGCACGGCGGGCTGCTTTGCCCGGAAGAACAGCAGCGGGACGGCAATTAAAATCAGGATGCCGAGCGCGACTGCGAATGCGATGCGATCCTCCCGGCGCTTTCTGCGGCTTTGGGCGTTGGATTCCGTAAGCACGCCCGAAAGCAGCGCTTCACATTCCTGCGGAAGCGGCTCTGCCGCGCGTTCGCCTGCGAACAGTTCGCCAATGGTCAAACCAAGCGCTGCCGCAAGCGGTTCCACGAGCGAAACATCCGGGAAGCCGATGCCGCGCTCCCATTTGGAAACCGTAGTATCCGAAACATGCAGCGTCACTGCAAGCTCTTTTTGCGTGAGCCCTTTTTCTTTGCGGACGGAAGCGATGAGCGCGCCCGTTTTTTCATACTGCTTCATGGTACCCTCCGTTTCTTGTCGGCCGGACACCCGGCCCGGTGCGATTCACCTTGCGCCAAGCATACGCGCAAATGCGCTCTTTGGCAACCGACGCTGCGTCGAGTTGCGCAAAACAGCCCGGAATCCGGGGAAAACCGGCATGTGAGCCGCAGGCGGAGGCGTGCCGGAAGTCGCCTACTTTCCTTTTTTTCCGGCGATGCGGTTGAGCAGGGCAACGAAGCCCCAGATGACGATGATGACAGCGAAAATGCCGACCATGCCCTTGAGCATGATGGGCAGCGTGACGGCGAGGGTTTCAGGATTCCACGAAAGCATATGCGTACCTCCTTACAGCAGGTTTTCGATGAGGGTAATGATCAGGCCGCCCGCGATGACGGAAGCGATTTGGCCTGAAACGTTTGCGCCCGCGGCGTGCATCAGAAGGAAATTGTCCGGATCTTCCGTACGGCCCATCTTGTGAACCACGCGCGAGGCCATCGGGAAGGCGGAAATGCCGGCCGCGCCGATCATCGGGTTCACCTTATTCTTGCTGAACAGGTTCAGGAATTTTGCAAACAGCACGCCGCCCACGGTGTCGAACACGAACGCGACGAGACCGAGCGCGATGATGAGGAGCGTTTCGGGCGTAACAAACAGTTCGGCCTTCATTTTAAACGCAACGGAAATGCCAAGCAGCAGCGTGATGAGGTTTGCAAGCTCCTTCTGCGCGCTTGCCGAAAGGCTGTCAAGCACGCCGCATTCCCGCACAAGGTTGCCGAACATGAGGAAGCCGATCAGCTCTGCGGATTTGGGTGCAATGGTGCCCGCGACGATGGTGACAAAGATTGGGAAAATGATCTTTGTGCCCTTTGAGACAGAGCTTGGCTGATAGGGCATGCGGATCATGCGCTCCTTTTTCGTGGTAATGGCACGAATGACCGGCGGCTGCACAATGGGCACAAGCGCCATGTAGGAATAGGCGGCGACCATGATCGGCCCCTGATAGTTGGACTTGAAGTAATTGGCCACATAGATGGAGGTTGGGCCGTCTGCCGCGCCGATGATGGAGATGGAAGCCGCATCCTTCAGATCAAATCCGAAGAGCATGGCGAGGCACAGCGTGAAGAAGATGCCGAATTGCGCCGCTGCGCCAAAGAGGAACATCTTGGGGTTGGAGAGCAGGGGGCCAAAATCAATCATCGCACCGATGCCGATGAAGAGCAGCAGCGGGAACAGCTCGCTTGCAATGCCCGCGTTGAACAGCGTTTCGATCGCCTCCGTATTCACGAACGGAAGGTTTACAAGCACCGCGCCAAAGCCCATGGGAAGCAGGAGCGCGGGCTCCATGTCATGCTTAATCGCAAGGTAAATCAGCACGAAGCCGATGAGCACCATCAGCCCCTGCTGCCATGTGAAATTGAGCACGTTGCCGAAAAGCTCGCCGAAGAGTTCCAAAGCGCAATCCTCCTGAAATATAAAAATACGGGTGCGTTTTGCGGAAAAATGCGGCTATCCGTAAAGAACCACATCCTCCCCCTTTTAACAGATTTATCTTACCAAAAGCAAGCGCCCTGCGCAAGGAAAAAGAGAGAAAAGAAAAAGCCCTGCAAGAAGCCTTTGCAGGGCGCTGGAAAATCATACGTGCCGCGTCACTTCTGCGGGCGGGTTTCTTCCGCGTTTGCACGGCGGTTCTTCAGCAACCCGAGAACAACACGCCAAAGCAACAGAAGAAGGGCGGGCGGAAGAATGCAGAGCAGGGCGAGCACATAGTCCGCATAGCGGTAAATGGGGTCGAACGCTCCGAAGGGAATGGTACAGGCAACTGCGCCTACCCCGTAAACTAGCGCAGCGCAAAGGCATTTGGAGACGGAAGGCAGGCGCTTCAAATCCTTGAGCAGAACCGAAAGGATCAGGCAGCCAACCACCGAAACAGTTTGCGCAATGCCCACAAGCGCATCCCGTACGTCAAGCAGCGCAAAGCGGGTTCTGATGATCTGTTCCATGGATGGATCCGTTGCCGGAATAAAACCGTCCGCCGGAGCGGGGAGGCAGGTGTTCATAAACAAAAGCAGAGTGGAAGAGGAGAAAAGAAGCAGCAGCACAGCGCCGAAGACGGCGGCTGCAATGCCCCGCACGGTATGCAGTTTCCTCTGCGCGTGGCTGCTCCCATACAGAATGTCGGAAACATCCGCCTGATACAGTCCGGCAAGCTTGATGAGCATGTCAAGATCCGGCTCGGTTCTGCCGGATTCATAGCTTGAAATTGCCTGCCTTGTCAGGCCGACCCGGCTTGCGACCTCCTCCTGCGTCATGCCTGAAATTTGGCGGAGATCCCGCAGGTTTTTGTTGATTGTCATTTCGCATCACCTCGAATGCAGGGTACCAATAGACGCAGCCCCCGTCAAGACACGATTTGTTGCGCGCCCGTTTGCGGGGGGGGATTCAGGGTTCATGCAGCGCGGGGGACATGGCGGCACGGCGGAAAAAAGAACCCCGGGATACCTGATGTGCATCGGGCGTCCCGGGGTTGCGGGAAGGCTTAAGGTTTATTCCCAATCGATTGCATCGACCGAGGCAAGATACTCTTCCACGAAGTCGAGATAATCCTCCGCAAGGCGCATGCAGTACATCTTATACTGCGGATAGGCGGCTTGGAGGCGGGTGAAGATGAGCTCATATGCGTCATCGTCATCATAAATTTCGCCCTCGTTCGCACCGGAAGCGCGCATGTATTCCTCGTCGAAGCCGCGCATGGCATCCACGATGGCAGGCAGCTCGCCCTCCTTCAGAAAATCGAAATCCCCTTCCGCGGTGAACTTGTTGAGGATATAATCGCGCAGCGCGCTTTCGTCAATTCCTTCGTACATGGCCGGCTCCTTTCAGATTTCCTTGAGCAGCGCCTCGAGCTCGTCGAGCGAGGCCTGGAACACATCGAGCGCGGAAAGCACGGCTTCGGGCTTCGTGAGATCCACGCCTGCGACCTTGAGCTCCGCCAGAGGATAATCGCTGCCGCCGAGCGTGAGGAAACGCAGGTAATCCGAAGGATCGCCCGTTGTGAGAATGCGGTTTGCGATGGCTACGGCGCTGGAGAAGCCCGTTGCATACTGGTAGACGTAGAACGCATTGTAGAAATGCGGAATGCGCGCCCATTCGATCTCCATCAGATCGTTGACGACAGCGCCCTCATAATACAGCTCGTTCAAATCGCGGTACACCTTGTTGAGCGACTGCGCGGTGAGCGGTTCGCCCGCCTGTTCCATCTCATGCGCTTTGCGCTCGAATTCGGCGAAGAGCGTTTGCCGGAACACGGTGGTGCGGAACCCCTCGAGGAAGTGGTTGAGAATATACGCGCGGCGTTTTTTGTCCGTTTCGGTTTTCAGGAGATGCTTTGTGAGCAGCACCTCGTTCACCGTGGAGGCAACTTCCGCAACGAGGATGCGGTAATCATGGTTGGCATAATCCTGCGTTTCGCTGGATTTGTAGGAATGCATGGCATGTCCGAGCTCGTGCGCCATGGTGAAGGCATCGTCCAGCGTGTCGGTGAAGTTCAAAAGCACGTAGGGATGCACGCCATGTACGCCGCAGGAGAATGCGCCGGTGGTTTTGCCCTTGTTTTCGTAAACGTCCATCCAGTGTTCGGCATAGGCTTTATCAAGCAGCTTGTCGTATTCTTCGCCGAGCGGCTTGAGCGCCTCCTTTACAAGCGTCTTGCTTTCTTCATACGTGACCTTGAATTCCACGCTTTCAAGCATCGGGTTGTACAGGTCGTACATATTGAGCGCATCAAGACCCAACACGCGTTTGCGCAGCTCGAGGTATTGCCGCATGGTGCCGAGACGGGAGTGGATGGCCTCCACAAGGCTGTCGTACACGGAGACGGGCACATTGTTCGAGAACAGTGCGGCTTCACACGCGCTCTTGTGGCCGCGCACGGAAGCGAAGAACGTGTCGAACTTCACGGAGCCTGCATACATGGCGGCGAAGGTGTTGATGTAGCGCTTGAACTCGCCGAAGTATTTTTCAAACGACTCGCGGCGCACGCGCTGGTCGGTGCTTTCACGGTATACGCCGAAGTTGCCGTGGGTAAGGGTGACTTCGTTGCCCGCTTCATCGGTGATGGCGGGGAAGGTCATATCCACGCTTTCAAGCATGGTGAAGCTGTTGTCCGGCGTCTGTGCGGCGTCCGAAAGCTGGGCGAGCATGCGCTCGCGCGCGGCATCGAGCGTATACGCCCGGGCACGGCACATATCTTCCACCATGTGGCGGTAGGTCGCAAGGCCCTCCTCCTTCATGTAGGCGGCAAGCGTTTCCTCCGGGATGGAAAGGATCTCCGGGGTGAGGAAGGCGGTCGCCATCTGGAAGGAGACATATAGCGTGGTGCAGCGTGCGTCCATCGCCTGATATTCCGGGTCGCCGTTGTCGCCCGCCTTGTGCAGCATAGCGTAAAGATACACGCGCTCCAGCTTTTCGCCTGCGGCATTCACCGCATCAAGGCCCTTTTGCAGCGCGGCTGCGCTTTCGCCGAGCGTGCCCTCATAGGCGGCGAGGCCGGCCGTCATGGCCTCCGCTTCTTTATAAGCGGCTTCCCACGCTTCCTTCGTGGGGAACATGTGGGTGAAATCCCACATAAATTCGGGGTTCATATCCTTTCTGCTTTTCAGTTCCATGGCTTCCTCCCTTTATTATATGGTGTTGTTTGATTGACTTTCAAACGGGCGCGGCCGAGGCTCCCTCCTGCTTGCGGGAACAGGACAATCCCCGGCGCCTGGGGATCGCCCCTTTGCCAAAGGAGCCTTTGGGGAATGCATCGGCATGCGCGGCGAAGGGCGCACGCTATGCTTCCGGAGAATCGTTTTCCGGCTGCGGTGCGGGTTCCTGCACAGGTTCCTGCCAGGCGGCCGGTTCCGGCTGCTGCGGCTGTGCGGATGGCTGCTGCGGCTCACCAAGCCAGGCAGTGCCTTCCATCCGGGTACGGGTATCGAAATACAGCACCGTTACAAGCGCGGCCTCGTAAGGGCTCAGAAAGAGCAGCATAACAAGGTAAAGCAGCACGGCGAGGCAGATCAGCACAATGCCCGCTACGCCGGAAAGCGTTATCGCGAAAAACATGCAGGCGGCGAAGATCAGCGCGAAGACAAGCGCGATGCCGGAGAGGATGAGCAGGCAGCCGAACACGCGGCCGAAACGCTTCCACACAAGCTGGAAGCTGCGTTTGACGGCGGCGAAGTTCCTTATGGGTTCATTTACCGCAACGGGGTAAACGAACAGCAAAAAGGAGGTGCCGGCAAGCTCTGCAACGAACACGAGAAGAAAGACAAGAACGAGCGGCACGATGAGGCCTGCGCCGGCATGGAACACGCCTCCGTTGAGAAGGGACGGAATTGACCCAAGCGTTGCAAAGAGCGTGGCGAAGGCCGTGAATATGCTGACGAAAATGTTCAGCACAAAGGCGATGGCAAACGCGGCGAGCAGATAACACAGCGTAGTCGTAAAGAAACGCTTCAGGCTGAACTTGCTGCGGCGAAGCATGAGGCCGACGGAGCTTGCGCTGCCGTAAATACGCGCGGACAGTTCGCCGTACAGCGTGCCGCAATAGATCGGCTGGATGAGAAGCGAAAGCAGCAGGGAGCCGAGGAGGGCGAGCATCACCGTCATGAGCGAGCCGCCGACGATGCGCAGCGCTTCAGCATTGGACGTTTGGTAATCCGGCAGCGAAAACAGGGGCTGCAGCATGGGCAGCATGGCGATGCCCACGATCAGGAGCAGGACAACAAGATACAGGCAGTTATAGCCGATGAGCGCGCCAAGGCGGCGGCCAAAGACCTTTCCTGTGATCCCGAACACGCCGCGCAGCGTGAGCGGGCGGATGCGGATTGGTTCATATTCATGCATAGAAAAGTACCTCCAGTCAATCGGGTGCGGCATGGAAAAACGCCTTTGAAATTCCAAGCTTAGTATATCACGGATCGGGCGCAATGACCACAGGCACAGAGCGTCCGTTTGATATACAATGCACAATATTTGCCGGAAACATGCCGTTGAATACGCACAAATGTTCTGGTAAAATGCAGACAGTGGAACCTTGGGCAAATGCCCCGGCCACATGCGACGCGCGGGAACAGCGCGCCGCTTTAATTGGTGCTTTAGCGACAAAAAACCACCAGCTATGCTGGTGAGGATAAAAAGCTT
>ENA-UOJO01003304-UOJO01003304.1-human-gut-metagenome-genome-assembly--contig:-P57-NODE-3304-length-15485-cov-24.760596_pt1 | contig 15485 bp, 9 predicted proteins | sample MGYA00242351_ERZ723898 | MGnify/ENA metagenome assembly ERZ723898 | reverse complement strand
AGATGGGCCATTCGGAGCGCAGCGGCGAGTACCTGTACAAGAACGTCACCGGCGACAAGTATCAGCCTATTTTCGAGGGCGGCGTGGACTATTTCAAGATTTGATGGTATAATAAGCCCTCTCAGACGCTTACGCGTCAGCTCCCCCAGAGGGGGAGCCACTGGCGTGTCGGTCAGGTCTGAGCAGGATGAATAAAGTTTTCTGTTTCGGAAACGATAGTGCCCTGCTGTACAGATTCACAGCAGCTTGACAAAATGCCCTGCTGAGAAGCTTCTGCCCTCTGCAGCGAGGCCCGCCCTTTGATGTGCCAGTACACTTCCGGCGGACAGCGCAGAGTTACCCGGTTTGCCAATGGCTCCCCCTTTGGGGGAGCTGGCTGCCGGAGGCAGACTGAGAGGGCTACAAGGAGGAAACAACCAATGTCTCAGCATGACCGTTATATCAGCCCCTTTTCCACCCGTTATGCCTCCGATGAGATGCAGTACATCTTCTCGGACGACAACAAGTTCCGCACCTGGCGCCGCCTGTGGGTGGCCCTGGCCCGGGCCGAGATGAAGCAGGGCCTGACCAATATCACCCCCGAGATGGTGGCCGAGCTGGAAGCTCATGTGGACGACATCAACTATGAAGTCGCCATCGAGCGGGAGAAGCTGGTGCGCCACGACGTCATGAGCCATGTCTACGCTTACGGCCAGCAGTGCCCCAAGGCGGCAGGCATCATCCATCTGGGTGCCACCAGCTGCTATGTCGGCGACAATACTGACATCATCGTGATGCGTCAGGGCCTCGAGCTGGTGCGCAAGAAGCTCATCGGCGTGCTGGCAAAGCTGGCAAAGTTCGCCGAGGAGTACAAGGATATGCCCTGCATGGCCTACACCCACTGCCAGCCCGCCCAGCCCACCACCGTGGGCAAGCGCGCTACCCTGTGGGCCAACGAGCTGGTGATGGACCTCAACGAGATCGACCACCGTCTGGCTACCCTGCAGCTGCGCGGCGTCAAGGGTACCACCGGCACCCAGGCTTCCTTTATGGAGCTGTTCAAGGGCGATGCCGACAAGATCCGCGCCGTGGATGCTTCCATCGCCGAGGAGATGGGCTTCGACAGCGAGGCCGTCATCCCGGTGTCCGGCCAGACCTATAGCCGCAAGGTGGACGCCTTCATCCTCAACGCACTGGCCGGCATCGGCCAGAGCTGCATGAAGTTCGCCACCGACCTGCGCCTGCTGGCCAACTTCAAGGAGATGGAAGAGCCGTTTGAGAAGAACCAGATCGGTTCCTCCGCCATGCCCTACAAGCGCAATCCCATGCGCTGCGAGCGCATCTGCGCTTTGAGCCGTTACCTGATGGTGGATGTGCTCAACCCCAGCTTCACCACCGGTACGCAGTGGTTCGAGCGCACGCTGGACGACAGCGCCAACAAGCGTGTTGCCATGGCTGAGGGCTTCCTCGCCACCGACGCCATCCTGAACATCATGCTCAACGTCACCGACGGCATCGTGGTCTATCCGAAGGTCGTGCGCAGCCGCCTGATGGCTGAGCTGCCCTTCATGGCCAGCGAGAACATCATGATGCAGGCCGTGGAGAAGGGCGGCAACCGTCAGGAGCTCCACGAGCGTCTGCGCCAGCACGCCATCGCCGCCGGCAAGCAGGTCAAGGAAGAGGGTCTGCCCAACGACATGGTGGACCGCATCGCCGCCGACCCGGCCTTTGGTCTGACCAAGGAGGAGATCGTGGCGGGCCTTGTGCCGGAGAACTTTGTGGGCCGCGCTCCCCAGCAGGTGGAGGAGTTCATTGCTCACATCCTCAAGCCCATCTTTGACGCCAACCCGGATGCTGTGGAACAGCACGCAAACCTGAGCGTCTAAACGTGATTTCACAGGAAAAGAGGCTGTTGCCGCAGGCAACGGCCTCTTTTCTGCACACAGAAGGAGTTTTCATGCGACTCGATAAATATTTAGCCGAGACGGCCCAATGCACCCGGAGCGAGGCAAAGGCACTGCTGGCGAAAGGCCGCGTCACGGTCAACGGCGCGGTCTGCAGGAAAGGGGATACCCAGCTGAAAGAGGCTGACGCCGTGGCGGTGGACGGCAAGGCGCTGGCCTACCGGCAGTTCGTCTACCTTATGCTCAACAAGCCCGAGGGCGTCGTCAGCGCCTCCACCGACAAGCGGGACACGACAGTCGTGGATCTGGTGGGGGATGCCTATCCCCGGCGGGAGCTGTTCCCGGCGGGGCGGCTGGACAAGACCAGCACCGGTTTCGTCCTGCTGACGGACGACGGCGGCTTTGCCCACGACATCCTCGCGCCTAAACGCCACGTCTCCAAGACCTACACCGTCGTCATCGACACCCCGCTGACGGAAGAGATGAAGGCCGGCTTTGCCGCAGGCGTCACCCTTGCCGACGGCACGGCCCTTTCGCCGGCGGAAGTGTCCGCCCTCACCCCCGACGGTCTGACGGTCCGCGTCCTGCTCAGGCAGGGCGTGTATCATCAGATCAAGCGGATGTTCGGCGTCTACGGTGCGGGCGTCAACGCCCTGCACCGGGACGCCATCGGCGGGCTTGCGCTGGACGAGAGCCTTGCCCCGGGCCAGTGGCGGGAGCTGACAGCTGACGAGGTGGCGAAAATTACCACGGGGTAAAGGACTGCTTTTCACCCGGTTTTCAAAAAAGTATCACATTTTACCGGTAAAATAGCCCTCAGAACCACGCAGAAAGGCCCTTTTTGGCCCGAAAATGACCCCGAAAGATAATTTCAACAAGAAAGAAGAATTTTTTTTGGTGAAATATGTTGCAAAAGTAAATTCTTTTGTGTAAAATATAAAATGTAATGCGGCGAAATTGTTAAAAATCACAATCCCGCCCACCTGCGGTTTGCACAAGAGAGGAAAAGGGGTATCCATTTATGGCCAATAGAGTATTTCAGAGCGTGATCTACCAGATGAAGGACGCGATCGACCGCGTGGTCGGCGTGGTGGATGAGACCGGCGCTGTCATCTCCTGCTCGGAGCTGAATCTGATCGGCGAGGTGCGCGAGGGCTTTATGGCAGAGCGTCTGACGGCCGGTGACCGCTTCGTGCGGGATGGCTACACCTACCAGCAGTTCTCCAGCGCAAAGCATAACGATTATGCCGTTTTTGTGGAAGGTGCGGACGAGACTGCGGGCCAGTTTGCCGCTGTGCTGTCCATCAGCCTGCAGAGCATCAAGCAGTATCACGACGAGAAGTTCGACAAGGCCAACTTTATCAAGAACGTGGTGCTGGACAACATCCTGCCCGGCGACATCTACGCCAAGGCCCGTGAGCTCCACTTTGCCACCGACGTCTCCCGCGTGGTGTTCATCGTCCGCGTCACCAGCGGCGGCGACATCTCCGCTTACGACGTGGTGAGCAGCCTGTTCCCCGACAAGCAGAAGGACTTCGTCTTCAACATCAGCGAGACGGACACCGTCCTGGTCAAGGAGATCCGCAAGGGCATCGACCGCACCGATATGGAGAAGCTGGCCGCCAGCATCGTGGACACCCTGTCCGGCGAGCATTACATCAAGGCTGTCGTGGGCATCGGCACCCCCATCGCCAACGTGAAGGACCTGGCTACTTCCTTTAAGGAAGCACAGATCGCCATGGAGGTCAGCAAGGTGTTCGACACCGAGAAGCAGATCATCCGCTACGACAACCTTGGCATTGCCCGCCTGATCTACCAGCTGCCCACCACTGTCTGCGAGATGTTCCTGCGCGAGGTGTTCAAGCAGGGCAGCATCGAGAGCCTGGATCAGGAGACCCTGTTCACCATCCAGCGCTTCTTCGAGAACAACCTGAACGTCTCCGAGACCAGCCGCGGTCTGTTCGTCCACCGCAACACGCTGGTGTATCGTCTGGAAAAGATCAAAAAGCTGACCGGTCTGGATCTGCGTGAGTTCGACGACGCTATCGTGTTCAAGGTAGCGCTCATGGTCAAGAAGTACCTGTCCAACAACCCGGCCAAATATTGATATTTCGTCTCAGCCGCTCCGGCTGCGGACGCCGAAACCGGCCGCTCGACCCCGATGCTGGCCGGTTTCTTTTGTGATGGTCTGGAACTTCTGTGCCAAATAAATTTTTCAGGAGCAAGATACTCATGATAGATTTTGAACATGTCACCAAGATATACAAACGGAGTGATACTCCCGCTCTGGAGGACATCGACTTCCATGTGGACGACGGCGAGTTCGTCTTTCTGGTGGGCCACTCCGGCGCCGGCAAGTCCACTCTGCTCAAGCTCATCCTCCGCGAAGAGCTGCCCACCGAGGGCCGCGTCATGGTGGACGGCAAGGACGTCGCCCGGCTGCGCCGGGGCAAAGTGCCTTTCCTCCGCCGCCAGATGGGCATCATCTTCCAGGATTTCCGCCTCATCCCTACCATGACGGTCTACGAGAATGTGGCGTTTGCCATGCATGTCACCAACATCGGCAAAAAAGACATCAAAGAGCGCGTCAACTACATGCTGGAGCTGGTGCATCTGGAAGATAAGGCAAAGGTCTACCCCGAGTTCCTCTCCGGCGGTGAGCAGCAGCGCGTGGCCGTGGCCCGCGCTCTGGCCCACAGCCCCCGCCTCGTCATCGCGGACGAGCCCACCGGCAACATCGACCCCGAGATGAGCCTTGAGATGATGGAACTGCTGGAACGCGTCAGCGAGATGGGCATCACGGTGCTTGTCGTCACCCACGAGCATGAACTGGTGCGCCGCTTCAACCGCCGCACCATCACCCTGAAGCAGGGGCGCATCATCTCCGATGTTCCGGCCAGCTTCGGCGAGGAGGTGCACGCATGAAGATCTCTACGTTTGGGTTCCTCACCCGGCGCGGCGTGCGCAACCTCGGCAAGCACTGGGCCATGACCATCGCCTGCATCGCCTCCCTCAGCGTCTGCATGACCCTGAACATCTTCGCCAGCCTCATTGAAGTCAATGTGGACAGCATGGTGAGTTATCTGGGCAGCCAGAACGAGATGGTGGTCTACGTGGACCCCGAGGCCGATGACGCCACCATCCAGTCTGTGGGCAATGCCCTCAGCGGCACCGCAGGTGTGAGCCGGGTGCAGTATATGTCCAAAGAAGACGTCCTCAACCAGTACAAGGGCTATATGTCCGACTATGCCGCCCTGCTGAACGAGTTCGAGAACGACAACCCCTTTAAGGCCAATTACCGCGTCTCCCTGTCTGATCTGAGCCAGATGGAGACCATCAGCAAGCAGTTCGAGACCATCAGCGGCGTCTACAGCGTCACGGCTCCCATCGAGATGACCAGGACCTTTGTGGAGGTCCAGCAGGCTGTCACCAAGGTCGGGCGCGGTCTGGTGCTGGTGCTGATGGCTGTCAGCATCATCACGGTGGGTACCACCATCCGGCTGAGCGTTTTTGCCCGCCGCCGTGAAATTGAGATCATGAAGTATGTCGGCGCTACCAACGCCCTCGTCACCCTGCCTTTCGTCATCGAGGGCCTGACGATGGGTCTGCTCTCCGGCATCCTGACGGCAGCTGCCACCATCGGCGGCTATGCCTACATCGTTCAGCTGTCGCCCACGCTGGGCGGCCTGTGGCAGATGCTCATGGGTACGGCTCTGGTGCCGCTGGAAAATGTCTGGCCCACCATCCTGACCTACAGCCTCGCGGGCGGCGCTCTGGTGGGCGGTCTGGGCAGTATGTTCTCCATCCGAAAGCACCTGAACGTGTAAGGAGGGCCTACTGTGTACCACGACAAGCATTCCGCAGGCTTTGTCCTGCACCATCCGCCCCGCCACGCAAAGCCGTCGGGCCATTCGGCCATGATGCGCGCCGCCTGCGCCTTTCTGGCCGCCGCCTGCCTTGTGCTGAGCGTGACGGTCTACCCGGCCAGTGCGGCCACCAGCATGAGCTCGCTGCAGAACAAGCTGGACAAGATCTCTGCGTCCATCAAGCAGCATAAGACGGAGCTGAGCGACGCCAAAAAGAAGGAAGCTGCTGCCAAGGCCCTCGAGTCTGAGCTGAAGGAAAAAGTCTCGGTGCTCCAGAGCCAGATCGGCGTCCTCAAGAGCCAGATCTCCGAGGTGCAGAACAGCATCGGCGTCAAAGAGCAGGAGATCACCGCCAAGCAGAATGAGATCGCCCGGAAAGAGCAGGAGATCGCCGACCAGTGGGACGGTTTCAAGAGCCACATGGCCGCCATGCAGGAGCTGCGGGACGGCGGCAGCGTCGCCATGCTCCAGTCTGTGAACGATCTGTACGAGCTTCTGACCTTCAATGAGGTCATGCAGGACATCTCGGTGAAGGACACTGAGATACTCGACAACATGAAGGCTGCAAAGGAAGCCCTTGTGGCCGACCGCACCCAGCTCGTGGAGGAGCGCACCCAGCTGCAGAACAAAAAGGCTGAGCTGGACGCCCAGAACAAGCAGATGCAGTCCAAGCAGAGCGAGCTCAACAACAGCGTCAAGGAGGCCCGTCTGAGCGCCGCTGAGGCCCAGCAGGCCCAGAAGAACGCCCAGGCGGCCATCGAGTCGGACGAGATGAACTACGAGGCCGTCAAGAAGGAGATCCAGAAGCTCATCGCAGCGGCAGCGGCCAGCAAGCCCCAGCTGAGCTTCAGCGGCTTTATCTGCCCGCTCAAGAGCTATACCCGCATCTCCAGCGAGTACGGCTGGCGCAAGAACCCGGTCTCCGGCGTCAACAAGCTCCACGCCGGCATCGACTTTGCCGCCCCCGCAGGCACTCCCATCTACGCAGCCGCCAGCGGCTATGTGCAGGTGGCCGGCTGGTCCAGCGGCGGCTATGGCAACTATGTCGTCATCTATCACGGCAAAATGACAGACGGCAACGCCTACTCCACCCTCTACGGCCATATGCGCTCGGTGGCAACGTCGGCGGGCAAGTATGTCAACCAGGGCGACCTCATCGGCTATGTGGGCTCCACCGGCAACTCTACCGGCAACCACCTCCATCTCGAGGTGTGGAAGGGCGGCTCCAAGGCCAATGCGGTCAATCCCCGCGGTTATATTCCGATAAGATAATACAACTGTAATTGAAGTCGAGGGGTCAAAGGAGGCCACAAGGCGAAATGAACGAGCAAAAACGCAAGCGTATCCTTCGGGTGGGCTGTCTGATTCTGGCAGGAGTGTTCCTGCTGTCGGTGCTGGGCAGTGTCATCCTGATGTTTTTGGTCTGAACTGGGGGAGGACACTGAATGAACCGCAAAATTTCCGTAGGGATGACCGTGACCATCGTCATTCTGGCAATGACGGTCACTTTTTCCATCACGATGCTGATGGCGATGCGGCTGTTTGACCACACCGTCACCAGCGTGAAGGAAAAGGAGAGCATGTACAACAAGGTGGCCGAGGTAGACCGCTATGTGCGCGCCAACGACTACTACGACATCGATGAGACCGTGCTGTACGACCGTCTGACTGCCGGTTATCTGCTGGGTACCGGCGACAAGTACGCCCGCTACTACACCGCCTCGGCCTACACCGACCTGCTCAACGCCCAGAGCGGCAAGCTGATGGGCATTGGCGTGGAGCTGGCCATCGACCAGTCCGGCTACGCCAAGGTCATCAAAGTGTATGATGAGTCTCCTGCCAAGGAGGCCGGCCTCCAGCGGGGCGATTACATCACCACCATCGACGGCTCAGACATCAAAAGTCTGGGCAGCGTGGAGGCTGTCCAGAACAAACTCCGGGGCGAGAGCGGCACGAGCGTCAATGTAGGCTGGCTGGACAGCGAGAACGCCCAGCACACCGCCGATCTGACCCACTCCGGCTTTACGGCCAACAGCGTCGATTCCGCGCTGGTGCAGGGCAATGTGGGCTATATCAAGATCTGGCAGTTCGACAACTCCACCCCCAGTGAGCTGGACTTTGCGCTCCGCAGCCTGACCGCCAGCGGCGCCCAGAGCTTCATCTTCGACTTGCGCGACAACGGCGGCGGCATCCTTGATGACGCCATCAGCTGCATCGAACTCGTCGCGCCGGAAGGCGTGTTGGCCTACGCGGAGGATAAGGCAGGCAACCGCACCCTGCTGGGCAGCAGCACCGGCGACTCGGTCATCAGCCAGCCCACCGTCTGCCTCGTGAACGAGAACACTGCCAGCGCGGCAGAACTCTTTGCGTCCAGCCTGCGCACCCTGTGCGGCACCCGCCTCGTGGGCAGCACCACGATGGGCAAAGGCACCATCCAGAGCAGCCCCCAGCGCCTCTCGGACGGCAGCGCCGTCGTGGTCACGGTGGCAAAGCTCATCTGCGGCGACGGCTCCTGCTTCGACGGCACCGGCCTGACCGTGGACGTGGAGCGCCCGCTGACTGCCGACGAGCAGGCCAGCTACTATGACTACACCCTCGACACGGACCCGCAGATACAGCGCGCCGTCAGCACCGCACAGCAGCTCACCGGTGTCACCACCGTGGGCGGCGTGAACGACGCTGACATCGCCGCCGACTCCGCCGCAGCCTCTTCGGAGGCCGCAGCCGAGAGTACCGCTTCCGGCGAGGCCGCAGGGGAGGCAGAGGCTTCCTCCGAGGCCGGTGCAGAAGGGGAGCAGGAGGCTGCGAGTGCGCAGTGACCCTCTCCGTCTGCTGTGCAGACACCTCTCCCATGGGGAGAGGCTCTGGCGGGCCGGTTCACTCTAAGCTGGACGCCGAAAGCCCAATAGGGCGCAAAAGAGCGGGCCTTGCTTCCGGGGGGCAGGCGCTTCTGAACAAGCGCACCTTGTCAAGCTGCAGTGAATCCAGACAGCGGAGCACTACTGTTTCCGATACATCGCACTTTATTCGTCCAGCGTTGGCCCGACCGATACGCCAGTGGCTCCCCCTTTGGGGGAGCTGCCGCGCGAGCGGCTGAGAGGGCTGCAACAGAAAGGAAAACCACTATGCCGGAGCTGACCGACCTCTCCGTTATCCGCACCCTGTGCGAAAAATACGATTTCGCGCTCTCCAAGGGCTTTGGACAGAACTTCATCATCAATCCCGGCCTGCCGCCTAAGATCGTGGACGCCAGCGGCGTCGATAAGAGCTGGGGCGTGCTGGAGATCGGCCCCGGCATCGGCGTGCTGACCAAAGAGCTGGCCCAGCGCGCCGCCAAGGTGGTGTCCATCGAGGTGGACGAGCGCCTGCCGCCCCTGCTGGCCGAGACTATGGCGGGCGTGGAGAACTTCAAGCTGGTATTGCAGGATGTTCTGAAAGTAGACCTCCGCGCCCTCATCGAGGAGGAGTTCCCCGGGATGCCGGTGGCTGTCTGCGCCAACCTGCCCTACTACATCACCAGCCCCATCGTCATGAAGCTGCTGGGCGACCGCCTGCCTATCCAGAACCTCACCGTCATGGTGCAGAAAGAGGCCGCCGACCGTCTGGCCGCCGCCCCCGGCACCCGGGCGTCCAGCGCCATCAGCTGCGCCGTGAGCTACTACGCCACCTCGAAGCTGATGTTCACCGCCGCGCCGGGCAGCTTCTACCCGGCCCCGAAGGTCACCAGCGCTGTGGTGCGGATGGACATCCGCACCACTCCCGCCGTACAGGTGGAGGACGAGGACGGCTACTTCGCCCTCATCCGTGCCGCTTTCGGCCAGCGCCGCAAGACTGCCGCCAACGCCATCGCCAGCGGCCTCGGACTGCCGAAAGATAAGGTCATCGCGGCCATCGAGGCGGCGGGCTTCGACGCCCGCATCCGCCCCGAGGCCCTGACCCTCGAGGACTTTGCTGCCGTACAGCGGGAGCTGAAGTAAGATTTTATCAGAATAAAACGCCAAGGCCCCCGCAGTCCGGAACAGAACTGCAGGGGCCTTGGTCGTTATGTGGAAGGAATGGAGGATGGTGCGCTGCTTACCTCAGCAGTGCGCTGTGGTCTGCGCCGCCCACGGTGAAGGTGGCGGTGGAGCCGCTGTGGCTGAGGGTGAAAGGCGTATCGCCCGCACCGAGGGCTGCAACATCGGAGAGGGAGAGGGTGGAAGTGCAGCGTTCGGTGGAGAAGACAACGGTCTCGATGTTCTCAGAGCGGAGGCCGGTCAAATCGGAAAGGACACCCTGCAGGGACGCCGTCTCAAGGGCGACATCGATGTAGAGAACATCGTTGATCTGGCTCAGCCGGACCAGCTGGGCGTTCTGGAGGATGTCGGTCTGGGTCGAGTCGAGGACACGCAGGTTGGTGGGGATGATGAAGCCGCTGTTGTGGGAGACATCGCGGTACTCCACCGCATTGCAGACCGCGCAGATGCGGTACTCGCGGCTGCCGCCTTCGACAGGCGTCCAGTCGCTCCACTGATGGCCGAGGGCGGGCAGCTCCTCCGTCTCAGTGACGACACAGTGTTCGACCTTGCAGCTGCGCTGTCTCTCGCCCGGCTCGGTGCAGGTAGGCGCTTTGGTAGTGCGCCACTCGCCGAGGGGGTGAGTCTCGCTGACGGAGAAGTCGGGAAGGGCGGTCTTCGTGTAGACACCGTTGTGGAAGAGCCGCGTTACGCCGTTCTCTACGAGCTTCACGAGGCCCAGCTTGCCGTTTTCCGCGAGATGGATGATCTCGTCCAGCTTTTTGCCGTCGCGGCCTCGGATGGCATTGTCGGCGTCGGGGGAGGTTGCGGTGATGTTCAGCGGGGTGTCGGTATTGCCGATGGAGACGATGTCGCCGTCAATGCCCGCGCCGCCGCTCTTGCCGCTGCCGCCGGTGCTGTTCTCGCCGGTGGCGCTGCCGCCGGTGGCCTTCGTGATGGTATCGCCCGAAATCTTCACAACGCTGCCGCTGTGGATGCCGTCGCCGCCGGTGCCATTGGTAGAAGCGCCGCCCTGCGTGGTTCCGATGTTGGCGCTGCCGGAGATGGTGAGGATGCCGCCGCTGGAAATGCCGCTGCCACCGTTGCCATCGGTAGAAGTGCCGCCCTGCGCGGTTTCGATTTTGGCGCTGCCGAAGATGGTGAGGGCGCCGTAACTGCCGATGCCGTCGCCGCCGCTCTTGCCGCTGCCGCCGGTGGCGTTCGTGATGTCGGCGCTGCCATCGATTTTGAGATCACGGCTGCTGTAGATGCCGTTGCCGCCGGTGCCATTGGTAGAAGTGCCGCCTGTAGCGTTCGTGATGGTGGCGCTGTTGGAGATGGTGAGCGTATCGCCGCTGCGGATGCCATAGCCGCCGGTGCCATCGGTAGCAGTGCCGCCCTGCGCGGTTCCGATGTTGACGCTATGGATGGTGAGCGTGCCGTCGCTGGCAATGCCCGCGCCGCCGTCGCCGTCCTCGCCTGTGGCGTTGCCGCCCTTGGCCTTCGTGATGATACCGCCCAAAATTTTCACAATTTTGCTGCGGATGCCGTGGCCGCCGGTGCCGCTCTCGCCGGTGGCGCCGCCGGTAGCCTGTTTTATCTCGCCGCCCTCGATGGTGAGCTCGCCGTCGCTGTAGATGCCGCTGCCGCCGTTCTTCTCGGAATCGCCGCCCTTGGCGTTAATGATGTTGGCGTGGCCGGAGATGAAGAGCTGGCCTTTGCTGTAGATGCCGTGGCCGCCTTGTTCTCCTGTGGCAGCGTTTCCACCGAGAGCACCCGTGGCGGGGTCGGGTTTACCATCAGTCTTCAAGCTGCCGATGGTGCCGCCCTCGATTTTGAGCTCACCGTCGCTGCGGATGCCGTAGCCGCCGGAAGCTTTGCCTTCGCCGCCCTTGGCCTTCGTGATGGTACCGCCCGAAATTTCCACAATTTTGTTGCTGCTGCCGCCGCGGATCCCGCTGCCGCCGCGGATCCCGCTGCCGCCGGTGCCGCTCTTGCCGGTGGCTTCGCCGCCGGTAGTCTGCTGTATCTCGCCGCCCTTGATGGTGAGCGTACCGTTGCTGCCGATGCCGCTGCCGCCGGTGCCGCTCTCGCCGGTGGCGTCGCCGCCGGTAGTCTGCTCTATCTTGCCGCCCTTGATGGTGAGCGCAACGTTGCTGCGGATGCCATAGCCGCCGTCGCCGGTGTGGCCGGTGGCAGTGCCGCCGGTAGTCTGCTGTATCTCGCCGCCCTCGATGGTGAGGGTGTCGCCGCAGTAGATGCCGTCGCCGCCATCGCCGGTGCGGCCGGTGGCCATGCCGCCGACAGCGTTCGTGATGGTGCCGCCGGACATGGTGAACTGGCCGTGATTGCGGATGCCGTAACCGCCGTCCTTGCCGCTGGCAGTTGCATCGCCGCCCTTCACGGTTCCGATTTTGGCGTTGTCCTTGATGGTGAGCTTGCCGTAGTTGTAGATGCCGTCGCCGGCGCTGCCGCTGTCGGCGGTGCCGCCGGTAGCGTTATCGATGCGGGCCTCCCCGGAGATGGTGAGCGTACCGGCGCGGATGCCGTCGCCGGCGTCACTGCGGCTGTCGCGGCTGTCGCCGTCGCCGCCGGTGGCGCTGACAATGTGGGCATTGCCGGAAATGGTGAGGTCGCCGTCGCTGTGGATGCCGCTGCCGCCGTCGTAGGAGCCATGGCCTTGGCCGCCCTGGGCTTTTTGGATGGTGCCGCCCGAAATCGTGACGGTAGTAGGATTGTTCCTGTTACTGCTGCTGCCGCTGATGCCGTCGCCGTTGGTGCCACCCACGGCCTCCACAATGGTGCCGCCGGAGATGTTGATGGTAGTAGTGCCGGTGCTTCCGTCACCGCTGCCAATGCCGGCACCACCGTCGTTATCATTGCGCCCCGACTGGCTTATGGGGCTGATGGCGGTGATGTTGCCGCCTGCTATCTCAATGGTGCCGGCACCTTTGCTCCAGGCGCCGCCGATGCCAGCAGCGCCACTGTCGCCTGTGGCAGTCAGGCTGCCGGTGTCTTTGCCATCCTCCTTTTCGGATGTGATGGTCAGTTTGCCGGTGCCAACGGAACTGCTGCCATCATCGCTCTTTTCATTGTGCTCGAGGCCGGCGCATTGGTTGCCGCTGGTCAGCTTGTTGTCGCCCACGAGCGTGATTTTGGTGTCGCCCACGCCCTCGACACTGAGGGCGGCGTTGGTGGACTGGCGACTGCTGACATCGATGTTGACATTGTCCAGCGTCACGTTGAGGGTGTTGTCTTCTGCGGTGTTGCTCACGAGCTTGTTGATGATGCGGATGACGTTTTGGGCCGCGGTCTTGAAGTTATCCGCCGCGGTTTTCAAGGTCGTGGTCGATTCGTTCCGGGTCTCTTCGTCGTCATTGGCGTCGGCGACATTGAGGGATGCACCGGTGTACGTGAACTGGCTTTCGGGCGCAGAGCGGTTGCTCTCTGTGCTTTCCGTGCCTTCGGCAGGGGTGGGAGTGCCGCCGGGCTTGGGGTCGTTTTCCTCGTTGCCGGAGGTGCCGTCGGAGTCGGTGGTGCCGCTCTCAGAGCCGGAGGTGCCGTTTCCAGAGCCGGTGCTCTCAGGGGCAGAGCTTCCCGCACCGGTGTTCTTGCCGTCGGCGGTGTCGCCGGTCTGGTCCTTTTCCGTGGACTGGGTCTGGTTTCCCTCGCCGCCCTCAGAAGAGTCGCTGCCATTGGGGTCGGCATTGGTGCCGTCGGGGGAGACCTTGTCTTCGTCTTGGCTTTCGCTGTCTTCTGATGGGAGCGCGGTCAAATTGGATTTGGCAGCAGAGGTTGTGGGGGTGCCGCCCTCAGACGAGTTGCTGCCGGAAGAGCCGCCGCCGGTGGAGCCGCTTTCGGAAGAACCGGTGCCGGGGTCGGGGTTTTTGGTGGTGTCGGTTCCTGCTCCGCTCTTGATGATGACATTGTTGTCCTCGTCCTTTTCGCCGAGCTCGTTTGCATAACCTGTTTTATTCGAGCGCTTGACATAGACGTTGCCTTCAGCGTCTTTGGTGACTGTGATGTCGCCGCCGTTGTTGTCAATATAATATGTACCCGCATACGCCGGTGCGGCCATGCCGGCCACCATTGCGGCTGTCAGCGCCAGCGCCGTCACCCGGTGGGACGCGGGCCGGGGGGTGTTTGTCGGCACCCGCAGCGGATACCCCAGAACGCGCATTGCGAGCCTGCGATAAGAAATCATGGAAACCTCCTCTGAAAAAAGTGTGTGTTTTGCACAGAAGCTCCCAACAAAGCGGCAGGAGCTTGTGAAAGAAGCATAAATGTTGAGTTTGATTTATTCTACCACATTCCGGCCATAATGTGACCAAATCTGCGTGAATCGCCGTGTTTTGTGCGTGAATCGCCTTGCGGATGTCTCGAAACGCCCCGCAGATGTCTTGAAACGCCCTGAAATACCGCTGCATGGGCCGACAGCGGGGCCGGGGGGCGGACAAAGATATTGACAAGCGGGGAGGTTTCTGGTATTCTACTAAAGTACCCTGTGCAAACGATACCCGCTGGTGTGGCGCAATGGCAGCGCAACTGATTTGTAATCAGTGGGTTGCAGGTTCAACTCCTGTCACCAGCTCCAAAAAGTCCTACGATATACCGCTGAAAAGCGGCATGTGTCGTGGGACTTTTGCTTTTATGTCTCCGACTGCATCGCCGCCATTCAGAAAAATCATGCCGCCCGGCGGGGCGTGGGTATTGAAATCGGCTCATCACGCGATTATAATTGGTTCAGCTAAGCAAAGAATGTCCAAATGAAAGGGGATACCATGCCCGAATTTTCCACCATGCTGGACCTGCAGGCGCAGATGATGCTTCTGCTGGCCATCGGCGTTTTTCTGGCAAAGAAAAAGCTCATCACCGACCAGGGCCGCGCCTGTCTGACCGACCTGCTGCTCTTCATCATCCTGCCTGCGAACATCATCCAGTCGTTCCGCATCGAGTTCAACGCGGAAATTTTCCGCAGCACCCGGGACATCCTCATCCTGTCGATTTTATTGCAGGTGCTCTACGGCGTCGTCTGCGCGGTGTGCTACAACCGCTACCCCTTCGCGCGGAAGGCCGTCATGCAGTACGGCACGGTCTGCTCCAACGCGGGCTTTCTCGGAAGCCCGCTGGCGGAGGGGCTCTTCGGCGGGGTAGGGCTGCTGCTGACGTCGTTCTACATGATCCCCCAGCGCATCGTGATGTGGTCGGTGGGGGTGTCCTACTTCATGCAGGACGCCGCCCCCGCCCCGCCCGAGGAAAAGAAGAAGCACCGCCTCGCAGTGCTCCGCAAGACCATCACCCACCCCTGCATCGCGTCGGTGTTCGTGGGCATGGTCATCATGCTGACCCAGTGGCAGCTGCCCACCTTCCTCGGCAAGGCCGTCCAGTGTACCAGCAGCTGCAACATGACCATGTCGATGTTCCTCATCGGGGCCATCATCGGCAGCCGCGACCTTCACCCGCTGCTGGACAAGGACGCCATCATCTACTGCATCATCCGGCTCTTCCTGATGCCGCTGGTGGTGCTGGCGGGATGCTGCGCGGCCCATGTGGGTCAGCTGGCCACCGGCGTGGCCGTCGTTCTGGCCGGTATGCCGATGGGTGGCACCACCACCATCCTCGCCGAGAAATACGGCGCAGACTCCACCTTCGCCAGCAAGTGTACAGCCATCTCCACGGTGCTGTCGCTCATCACGACGCCGCTGTGGTGTTTGGCGGTGTAGCCCTCTCAGGCGCTTTCG
>ENA-UOJO01003295-UOJO01003295.1-human-gut-metagenome-genome-assembly--contig:-P57-NODE-3295-length-15507-cov-7.147813_pt1 | contig 15507 bp, 19 predicted proteins | sample MGYA00242351_ERZ723898 | MGnify/ENA metagenome assembly ERZ723898 | reverse complement strand
CCAATTTATCAGAGATTTCTACACAAAAAAAGCAAATGGAAACAATTCTTTTACATATGAGTGATGGTATAATTGCTTTTAATATGGAAGGAAAGGTAATATTAATAAATCCAGCTGCAACAAGAGCATTATCTATAATGGAAGAAGATACAGATTTTGAAACAATTTTTAAAAATGTAAATATAGATATTAACATGGAAAAAATAATCTACCTAGAAGATTGGACATCATCAGAGCAGAAAGTAAAAGTAAAAGACAGATATTTAAATCTAGCGTTTGAAATATTAAAAGATGAAAAAGATAGACCAGCAGGAGTTATGGTTCTTATACAAGATATAACAGAACATGTAAAACTAGATAATATGAGAAAAGAATTTGTAGCAGATGTATCACACGAGTTAAAAACACCAATAACATCAATAATGGGCTATGCAGATACTTTGCTAGAAACAGACCATGATAAAGAAATAGAGACTAAATTTTTAGGTGTAATATCTTCAGAGGCGAAAAGAATGTCAAAATTAGTAACAGATTTATTATCTCTTTCTAGATTTGATAGTAACAAGACAAATATAGTAAAAGAAGAATTTGATTTAGGAGAACTTGCTAAGAAATGCCAAGAGAAACTTCAAATAGAAATAGATAAGAAACATCTACAAGTACATTGTTTAGTTACTGCAAATGTACCACCTGTATATGCAGAAAAGGATGGAATAGAAAGAGTAATAATAAATATATTATCAAACAGTATCAAATATACAAATGAAAATGGAACGATTAATATTTATGTAGGATTTGTATATAATGATGCGTACATAAAATTTATAGATACAGGAATAGGTATTCCAGAAGAAGATTTAGAAAGAATTTTCGAAAGATTTTATAGAGTAGATAAAGCCAGAACTAGAGAAATGGGTGGAACTGGCTTAGGTCTTTCAATAGCAAAAGAAATATTAGATAGAAATAATGGAACAATAGATATAAAAAGTAAACTTAATGAAGGAACAGAAGTTGTAATAAGAATACCTACAAAGACAAATAACAAATTTATCCTAAAGGAGGAAGAAAACTTAAATGAAGGAGAAGCTAGAAGACAACCAAATATCCAGGAACAAAAAGATAATTAAAGAAATTGGTGGCTGGATTATTTGTATAGTAATTGCAGTTATATTAGCTTTATTAATAAAATATTTTATTTTAACTCCAACAGTTGTAAAACAGGAATCAATGTATCCTACATTAGAAGAAAACCAAAGATTAATTTTAAATAGACTTGGAAGAACTTTTAAACAAATGCCAAAAAGGGGAGACATAATTACCTTCGAAGCCCCAACGGTTACTTACCGAACAGAGGAAGATACAGATATTTCTAATCCTGTAGCAATTTATGAAGATGAAGAAAGAAATATTTTTGGAAATTTTAGCTACAATGTATTAGAAATTGGAAAGACAAGTTATATTAAAAGAGTTATAGGATTGCCAGGTGACCATGTACAAATAAAAAATGGCAAAGTATATATAAATGAAGAGGAATTAGAAGAGGATTACTTACAGCCAGGAATTATAACAGATGATGCAGAGAGAATATTTTATGATATTATAGTTCCAGAAAATACTGTATTTGCGATGGGAGATAATAGGAACTCAAGTGTAGACTGTAGAGCTTTTGGATGTATCCCACTAGAAAAAATAGAAGGAAAAGTCTTAATAAGATTTTGGCCACTTAATGAATTTGGAAAAATAGAAGAGTAGGAGGAATAGACTTGTTCGAAAATATTGCAGGTCATGATAATATAAAAAATATATTATCAAATAACATAAATACAAAAAATATATTGCATAGTTATTTATTTATAGGAGAAGAGGGAATAGGAAAAAAGATGCTTGCAAAAGAATTTGCAAAAGCAATTTTGTGTACTTCAGAAAATAATAAACCATGCAATATTTGTAAATCATGTGTAGAGTTTAATACAAATAATAATGCTAATTTTAATTTGATAAACGAAGAAGGAAGCGCAATAAAAATAGAACAAATAAGAAATGTGCAAATTAAAATCGCAGAAAAGCCGATAAATTCGAACTATAAAGTGTATTTAATTAATGATGCAGAACTTATGACTCAAGAGGCACAAAACTGTTTACTAAAAACATTAGAAGAGCCACCAGAGTATATTGTTATAATTCTTATAACATCAAATGAAAATAAAGTTTTAAATACTATAAAATCTAGATGTATGAAATTATATTTTAATAATTTAGATAAAAACAGTGTAAAAAAAGTGCTAACAGAACAGTTCGAAATGAAAGATATAAATGATTCTTTTTTAGATGCTGCAGGTGGAAGTATAAAAAAAGCACTATTAATTAAAGAAAAATCGTCAGAATACGAGCAAATAACTAAATTATTTGATATAATAGATAAAGAAAATTTAGTTAACTTTATAAATTCAGCAAGTATAATATATGAAAATAAAGATGATATTTATAATATATTGGATTATATAAATATTTTATTAGATATCAAAATTAGATCAAATTCAAACAATTCGTTTAAATTTGCAAATTGTATTTTTACAGTAGAAGAAGTTAAGAAAAGATTAAGAGCAAATAGTAATTATGATATGTCTATAGACTATCTACTGATGAATATGTGGAAGGAGATTAATGGTGAAAGAAGTAGTAGGTATTAAATTTAAAAAGCCAGGTAAAATATATTTTTTTGATCCAGCAGGCTTAAAGTTAAATTTACAGGATACAGTTATAGCTGACACTGCAAATGGTGAGGAATTTGCTAAAATAGCTATGGCTAATAAATTAATGCCTGATGAAAAGATTATAGAACCTTTAAGAAAAGTATTAAGAGTTGCTACAAAGAAAGATATAAGACAAAATGAAGAGAATAAGCAAAAGGAAAAAGAAGCTTTTAAGATTGCATTAGATAAGATTGCAAAACATAAATTACCAATGAAGCTTATAGATGTAGAATATAAATTTGATAGATCAAAAATATTATTCTATTTTACAGCAGATGGTAGAATCGACTTTAGAGAATTAGTAAAAGATCTAGCTGCTATATTTAAGACTAGAATAGAGCTTAGACAAATTGGTGTAAGAGACGAAGTTAGAAGAATGGGTGGCAATGGAGTTTGTGGTAGAGAGCTTTGTTGCTGTAGTTTTCTAAATAACTTTGATGCAGTTTCTATAAAAATGGCTAAAGAACAAAACATGTCACTAAATCCATCTAAAATATCCGGAGTATGTGGTAGATTAATGTGTTGTTTAAAATATGAACAAGAGGCATACGAAGAAAAATTGGGAAGGTTACCAAAAGTAGGTTCTATAGTAGAAACAGTTGATGGAGAGGGAACTGTAGATAGTGTAGAAATTCTTAAAGAAAATGTGAGAGTAAAATTTGAAGATGATGATGGATATCATTATAAAAGATATAAGGCAGAGGATGTAAAGCTAATTAAAGCAAGCGAGACAGAGGAAATTGACCCAGAAGAAAAAGAAAATGAAAAAGAATTAGAAGAGCTTGAAAATTTAGCAAAAAATGATATATTAGTAGAAGACGATATGTAATGTAATAAATGTTTTACTATAACATATAATGAATTAATGGTTTAATGTAATTAACGCTCGAACGTAGAAGATAAGTAGTAGCAATAATGTAGTAAAAAATATAGTACTGAAAGGTGGTGAATATTATGGCATATAAAATAACAGATAAATGTATAAGTTGTGGAGCTTGTGCAGCAGAATGTCCAGTAGGATGTATTTCACAAGGAGATGATAAATTCGTAATAAATCCAGAAGCTTGTATCTCTTGTGGTACATGTGCGGGAGTTTGCCCAGTTGAAGCTCCGGAAGAAGCGAACGATTAGTTTGTTTGGGGTAGATATCTGGTTGCAGCGCCAGAGAAAAAATAATTACATAGATTAAAATAGGTTCTACAATTATAGAAATTGAATAATAATTGTAGGACCTATTTTAAATAAGGGTTCCTTAAGCGAAAGTACAGATTGTTCTATTGACCCATTAATAAAAAAATTTAATTGCATAATATAAGAAAAAAAGCTAAATTAATTAAAAACTAATCTAGCTTTTTACGTTTAGATAATAAATGCGATTTATTAATATATATTATATGAAATAGAGAAAAATTAGTCAATACCTAACTTTTCTTTCAAACCTTCTTGCAAAACTTGAGAGAAATTAATATTATTTTTTTCTGCCAAGTAATTTAACCATTCTGGTATAGTTAATGTTTTTTTAATAGATTTATTATTGAATTTTTTACGATATTCATCCATATCAATACCTACTAATGAAATAAATTGATTTTTACCTAAATTAATGTTAGAAAAATCTAATGTTGGGGATGGAAAGCGTGTAAAATTATCTAAATATAATCCCATAGCATCTTGTGCCATTAAGTAAGCATTTTGGATACTGTCTCCAAAAGTTGAGCATCCTTTTAAATCGATAAATTCAACATTATAACATTTACCATCATAAGTAAATATTGCTGGAAAGACAGTTAGTTGATTCTTCATTTTATTACCTCCAATTAATAAAATAGAAAGGAGAAAAAAGCATGGCAAACAAACACATATCATAAATTTAAAGCTCCTCCTAAATATACTTTAAATTTATATTAATTAGGAAGGGCTATTTATTTTAGCCAAGTCCTTTTTAGTATTGCTTCAGCTGTTCCGATTGGAATATCTTTATTATGTATAGGGATAATCTCTATTTTATTTCAGCTTTTTCATTTTCAAATGAGAACCTTTTTGAGAGACCCTTTGCCAACCATCTTGCTGTAGCAATTTGATTAGCTGTTTGCATCGCATTTATTATCCTCCTTTCTAATGAATATTTTACTACGTATCAATACGTATATCAAGAGCGATTTAAATATTTTTAAATATAATAGATAAAAAAATAGAGCACTGCTAAAGGAGATGTACAAATGGAAATAACTTGGCTAACTAGAAGAAAAAGTTTCGAAGAGATTAAGCCAAATAGAAAGGTAAGATATGAACAAATCTTAGAAAGTTTATGTATGGGAAATAAAACTGCTAAAGAAATTGCGGTTGAACTATATAAGCAAAAATTAACAAATACAGATGAACGTAATACAACCGCTCCAAGATTAACCGAATTAGAAAAATGGGTTTTGTAGAAGCAACTGCTAAAAAAACTTGTAAATACACAGGAAAAACAGTTACAGTTTATAAAATAACAAAATTAGGGTTTGAGGCTATAAATAATAAAGATATACATAAAAACAGTTAAGATTATAAAATCTTAACTGTTTAAAAATATACTTAATAAAAATCGGGATTTTAAGGAGTGACCTCAAATCCCGATTAAAGTTTATTCTTTATTTGTCATTTTTTCTAATTGTAATAATTCATTCCATCTCTTATCAACTATTCTTTGGAATTCTTCTATCATCCACTCATTTCCTGGTTTAAACATATGTCTAAAACGTTTTTGTGGTTTTAAGAATTCTTCTACTGGAAGTTTTTTTGCTGGTTTATATGTTATTTTATATTTACCATCTACAACTTCATATAGTGGCCAATAACATGTATCTGCAGCTAATTTGTTAATTTGCATTAAGTCTTCTGTTGGGTATCCCCATCCTCTTGGGCAAGGAGCCATTACATTTAAAAATGTTGGTCCTTCTGTATATATTGCTTTTTCTGCTTTCTCATATAAATCTTTAAAATTAGTCATAGCAAGAGTTTGTGCAACATATGGTAAATGATGTGATACCATTATTTCTGTTAAGTCTTTTCTCTCTTGTGCTTTACCTGGGATAACTGTTCCAGCAGGTGAAGTTGTTGTATCTGCAAATTTAGGTGTTGCAGAAGAACGTTGAATACCTGTGTTCATATATGCACCATTATCGTAACATACATAAACCATATCATGACCTCTTTCCATAGCACCAGAAAGTGATTGTAAACCTATATCATAAGTTCCACCATCTCCACCGAATGCGATGAACTTTGTATGTGTATCTTCTTCTAATTTTCCTTGTTTCTTTAAAGATTTGTATGCAGCTTCAACACCAGATAGTGTACTACCAGCATTTTCGAAAGCTGTATGAATAAATGAATCTGTCCAAGATGTATATGGGTATGTAAATGTAGAAACTTCCATACATCCAGTAGCTGTAGCAATTACAGCATGATCTTCTGGTTTTAATGCACGCAAAACCATTCTAGCAACTGGTGGAGCTCCACAACCTGCACACATTTTATGTCCTTCAGAAAATCTTGAAGGTTTATTTGCGACTACTTCTTTTAAATTATATGGCATTATTTTTCAGCTCCTTTCGTTCTTAATCCTAAATGTCTATAAGGATTATCAATTTTTCCTGTTTTTACGATTTCTAATAAATCATTATAAACTTTTTCTATATCATCAGATTTTGTATCTCTACCACCAATTCCATAGATATAACTTACTGTTGGTACATGAATATTATTTACATACATACCAGATGTAACGTCTGTAAATAATGCACCACCTGCAGCATTTAAAGAATCTGCTTTATCTAATACTGCAACTGCTTTTACATTTGCTAAAGCTTTTGCAATTTCTTCTGCAGGGAATGGTCTAAATACACGAACCTTTAATAGTCCAGCCTTAACACCTTTGCTACGTAAATCATCTACTACGAATTTTGCAGTACCTGCTGTAGAGTTCATACAAACAATAGCAACATCTGCATCTTCTAGTTTGTATTCTTCAAATAAACCATATTTTCTACCTGTTAATTTTTCGAATTCATCAGCTACTTCTAAAATAACTTTTTTAGCATTTTTCATAGCTTGTGATTGCTGTGCTTTATGCTCGAATAAATATCCTTGTAAATCTAAAGGTCCCATAGAAATAGGTTCTTTACTATTTAATAAGTAATGTTCTGGTTTGTATGTACCAACAAAATCTTTTACTTTATCATCTTCTACTAAATCTATTGTTTCTATAGAATGTGATGTAATAAATCCATCTTGGCAAACCATTAATGGTAATAAAACATCTTTATGTTCAGCAATTCTATGAGCCATTAATAAGTTATCATATGCTTCTTGATTACTTTCTGAGAATAACATTATCCATCCAGCATCACGAACACCCATTGCATCAGAGTGGTCATTGTGGATATTTAATGGTCCAGATACAGCACGATTTACAAGTGACATTACTATAGGTAAACGTAATGATGAAGCTATATATATCATTTCCCACATGAAAGATAATCCGTTTGAAGATGTAGCTGTCATAGCTCTAGCACCTGCGGCTTCTGCACCAACACAGGCACTCATTGCACTATGTTCACTTTCTACTGCTACGAATTCTGTATCAACGGCACCATTGCTAACAAAAGTAGAAAAATATTGTGGTATTTCTGTTGATGGTGTAATAGGGAAGGCAGCAACAACGTCTGGATTTATTTGTTTCATAGCTGTAGCTGCAGCTTCATTACCACTTAAACGTTCTCTAATACTCATTATTCAACTCCCTCCTCTTCCATTGAGATTGCTTTGAAAGGACAAACTTTGGCACAAACGCCACATCCTTTACAATAATCATAATTAAAATCTGTTCTTTTCATATCTTTTCCAACTGGAATTGCATTTTCTGGACAAACAGGGAAGCATAATCCACATTGTTTACATTTTTCACTATCAAATATAGGTTTCATGCTTCTCCAATCTCCAGTTTTAACTTCGCGAGAATTTCCAGCATTATATATTGTTCCTCCAATTGTCATATCTTCCATTGGAGTTGAGTTATTTATATTTGTCTTATCCATTTTAAAACTCCTTTCTTTTGAACTTTAGGGACGGGGCTTAAAGTTCATTCGTATACATAATATAGAACTCTAAGTGAAATTTTATACAGGGAAAAAAGGAACGTCCCCAAATCCCTATTGTATTTCTACGACTCTTTGTAATGCTATTTCTAATGCTTTCATATTTCCACCTATAACTTCTGGTTTCTTTGCAAATTTGTGTTTAAAAGAACCTTCCATATCTTGTAAGAATTCTTTTTCAGGAATAATTCCTGTTACTTTAACAACTGCAGCAAGCATAGGAGTATTTGGAAAATACTTTCCTAAAGCTTCGATAGAAACAGTTCTTGCATCTATTGTATATATGTGTCCTTTATATCCTTTTAATAATCTTTTTAGTGTTTCACCGTCTTTTGTAGTATTAATAATAATTGCTCCAGATTCTTTTAAACCTGCAGTAACATCTACAGAATTTAATAAAGTGTCATCAACAACTACTACATAATCTGGATTGTAAATATTACAATGTATTCTAATAGGTGTTGTACTAATTCTGTTATAAGCAGTTATTGGCGCACCCATTCTTTCAGCTCCGTATTCAGGAAATCCTTGGATATATTTTCCTGTGTTAAATGCTGCATCAGCTAATAACAAAGAAGCTGTTTTTGCACCTTGACCACCTCTACCATGCCATCTAATTTCAATTAAATCGTTCATTGGTTTGAAATTACCTCCTTTTAGTAAATTTACGTATAAATATACACTTAAAGTATATTCTTAAAAGCCGTAAGTGTCAAGGCAATTTGTTAGAATAAATGGTCATAAAAAAATAAAAAACTTAAGTAGACATAATCTGAGAAAAGTGATATACTATAAAGGCTAAAAGCAAGTTGAAAAAGGTCTAAGAAGGAGGAGAAAATCATTATGTTAATACGTAAGAAGCTAAGACCAAAGGAACTAAATGAATTTAATCGGTATTTTGGAGATTTAAAGCACTCCATTACATCGATCGAAGGAACTAGTAGACAAATTCAAGAGCGGATTGAAGACGAGAAAGTGAGTTCGCAAATAATCTTATCAAGTGAGAAGTTGTTTATTCAAGATATTAAAGGAGAAGCTGTAAGTAGAATACACAAAAATTTGCTTACAAATATTTATAGGGATATGAATAATGTGCAACGCTTTATGCTAAGAGCTTTTGTTGAATTGGAAAAAAATACACTCCCAATTGTTTCAAATTCTCAAGCTGGAGATTTTATACAGGGGTTAGAAGATGATGAAAAAGTAATGATTTACAATCAACTTTTAGACTTCTTCAAGTATTTTAAAGACAGAGAGTCTACCGGAGATACAGAAGTTTGTGTACTAGCGGCAGATAGCACGTCAATTTGTGAAGCAATTACACAAAGCACCGATTTGCGCTTCATTAAACTTCCTAAGCAAATTCAAGAAAAGGTATATTTATTAGAACTAGTAGAAGGGCAGATAAATATACTAAAATATTATTACTTGATGGTGCTAGATATTATCTTACATCCTTTCTTCGAAAATACTATATATGCAATAGAACAAGACAGACCATTATATTGGTGTATAGTTAGCTTGTTAAAAAAATTGGATGAACATATTAGTGATTTTTGGAGAGAAAGAGCAAGGGTTATATTAGAGAAGTATTTTGATTATATTGAAGGAGCAGAAGTGCTTTACAATGAACTTTTTGAAGGTGACAAAGGACATGGAAAGGAACTACTGAAGGAGAATTATTACTTTAATATAGCGACAGGAGTTCTAATGAACAGTGATATTCAAATACGATTTTTCTATGAAATGAATAAAGAGGAAAAGAATATTGTAATAAATCAAGCTGTTTCCTTCGCAAGAAGAATAAATACCTTATTAGTTAAAGATTTAGAGAGAATCTCACCAGAGGTGTTTTATCATCCAAGAGAACATGAGACAGAGCTGGAAGAAATTTTTACCTACCTTAAGATGTTCAGATTTACTCATAGAACCTTAGAAGAAGTAATGTTAAAAAAGGGAATGAGTAAAAAAGAATGGATTTATGTAAAAAATTTGTTAAGGACAGTATATGAAGAGGAACATATGCAAAGAATTGAGGAACAATGTTTACATCATGTGAATAATTACTATACTATCATTAGTAACATTGCTTTAAATTATTCGTTGCAGTCGGCAAGTTCTGTAAATGCAAATTTATTAGAACTTTGTAAATATGAGCTAGCATATAAGCTAGCTATTCAAGAAAAGACAGAAGAGGAAAAAGCAGCGTTAAAAGACATTGAACTCTTATATAAGCTGATGGATGTTCCTTTTAAAGCGTATCTGGATAAGGATCTAATGATAGAAGCCCAGCGAAAAAAAGGTGTATCAGAATGGATGATAAATCTATTCATATTTATTTGTGAAGATGAATAGAAAAAAGGGGATGAAGCAGGATGTTATCCTGCTTTTTTCCTGCCCTAAAAATGTAGACTAAAAATACATATAAATCTTACGCAAATAAGCTTTCTGCAATTGACTTTTTAGACTTTTTCATATATTATAGTAATGTCAAATTTTATGTATAAATGAGATATAAAAGCACTAGCTTAAGGAGGAAGATTTATGGGAGAAGTAATAGTTATAACATCTGGTAAAGGAGGAGTAGGAAAAACGACTACAACAGCTAACTTAGGTTCTGCCCTAGCATTAGAAGGGAAAAAAGTAGTATTAGTAGATACAGATATAGGACTTCGTAACTTAGATGTCGTAATGGGGTTAGAAAATAGAATTGTTTACGATATCGTAGATGTTGTAGAAGAAAAATGTAAATTAAGACAAGCATTAATAAAGGACAAGCGTTTTCAAGAATTATTCCTATTACCTGCTGCCCAAACAAGAGATAAAAGTGCAATAACAGAAGAACAAATGAGAGATTTAACAAAACAGTTAAAAGAAGAATTTGACTATATTTTAATAGACTGCCCTGCTGGTATAGAACAAGGTTTTAAAAATGCAATCGTAGGGGCAGATAAGGCAATAGTTGTAACAATGCCGGAAATTTCAGCGATAAGAGATGCTGATAGAATAATAGGATTATTAGAATCATCAGAAATCAAGAATCCGCAATTAATTATAAATAAACTAAGACCAGAAATGGTTAGAAAAGGTAAAATGATGGATGTTGATGATATAGTAGATTTATTATCAATACAACTTTTAGGAGTAGTACCAGATGATGAATATGTAATTACTCAGACAAATAAAGGGGAACCTGTTATATCTAATAGAAAAGCACCTTCAGGTAAAGCATATATGGAAACTGCTAAGCGTATTCTAGGAGAAGATATAGAAGTAACAATACCAGGAAGAGAAAAAGGATTCTTGGCAGCTTTAAAAAGATTTTTTAAAAGAAAATAATTAACAATGGAGGTAAAATATGTTCGAAAATATAGTAGGTTTCTTCAAAAAATTATTAAAAAAAGAAGAGGAAGAAGAAAACAATAAAGATATGGCAAAAGAAAGATTACACCTAGTTTTAATGCAAGACAGAGCAAATGTTTCAGCAGACTTCTTAGAAATGATGAAACAAGAAATTATAGATGTAATTAAAAAATATATAGATGTAGATGAAAAAGAAATAGATGTTCATTTAACAAGTAAGGCTAATGAAGATGGTACAGCTTCAGCTCCAGCATTATATGCCAATATTCCAATTGTTAGTATTAAACATACAGGGGAAATGGATGATGAAGTAGTAGAAAAAGTTCAAGAGCAAGAGGTAGAAGAAAAAGATAATAAGCAAGATGCTCAAAATATAAAAACAGAAAAAGAAACAGCTAATAAAACAGAAATCAAAAAAGAAGAAAACAAGGAAGAAACCACAGTAGAAGCTAAAAAAGGAGAAGAAAAAGTAGAAGAGCTAAAAAAAGCGTCTAATGCAAGTGAAGAGCCTAAAAAGGAAAAAGAAGCAAAAACAACTGTAGAAAAAACAGTTAAGCAAGAAGAGAATGTTTCAGATAAAATAGAACAAACTACTACAGATATAAAAAATGATGATAAAAAAGATGTAGAACCTAAAGAAATAAATAAAGAGCAAGTAAATGTAGATGTCAAAGAAAATAATATAAATGCAAAGCAAGAAAACAAGAATATAACAACTAATTCACAAGTAAAACAAGAACCTGTGATACATAATAATAGAAAAAGAAGAAATAAAAAAAGAAAAGGAAGAAGATAAACAAGGGATGTATAACAAATAAAAATAAATTACGTAAAGGATGAAAAATGAAAAAGAAAATTTTAAAAAATATCGACTGGGGAATTTTTATATGTTGTATTTTATTAGTAATAATAGGAATGATAGCCTTGTTCTCTGCAACTTATGATTCTGAAGATACAAGTTTGCAAAGACAATTAATATGGTTTGTTATTTGTATTCCGGTAGTCTTTATTATAATATTCATAGACTACGAAGCAATAGCAAAAATATCGCCGATTTTGTATGGAATTGTTTTAATACTGTTGGTTATAGTATTATTTACAGATCCGGTAAATGGAGCTACAAGTTGGTTTAACTTAGGATTTCTTTCTATTCAACCAGCGGAATTTGCTAAAATAGCAGTAATTTTATTCCTAGCTCTCGTCTTGTGCAAAATACAAGAAAAGGGAAAAAATGAGATAAATAGACCTACAAAATTATTAATAGCTTTAGTAGTAGTAGCAATTCCAGTACTTTTAATAATAAAACAACCAGATTATGGTACAGCTGCAGCATTTTTAGTTGCAACAGTAATGATATTATATACAGCAGGTATAAATAAAAAATACATTATAGGAACTATTTTATTAGTAGTTATAGCAGTTCCTTTATTATACTTTTTTGTATTACCAGAACATGCAAAAGACAGAATCGAAGTATTTTTAAATCCAGAGTCAGACCCACGTGGTTCAGGATACAATTTAACACAATCAAAACTTGCAATAGGAGCAGGTCAATTAACAGGAATGGGATTACTAAAAGGAAATCAAACACAGCTAGGTTTCTTATATCCAAAAACAACAGACTTTATATTTTCTGTTATTGGCGAAGAGATGGGCTTTATAGTTGCAGGTAGTGTAATAATAATATATGTAATACTAATAACAAAATCAATCTATGTGGCTAAGACTGCAAAAGATGACCTTGGCACATATATTGCAATAGGAATAGCTGGAATATTCTTATTCCACATGGTAGAAAATATAGGAATGACAATGGGATTATTACCAATAACAGGTGTTCCATTACCATTTGTAAGTTATGGAGGAAGTTCATTATTAACTAACTTTATTTTAATAGCATTACTGTTAAATATAAGTGGTAGAAGACAAAAAGCAATATTTATAGAATAAAAAAGCAAATACAAGATTTTTTACACATTAGTAAATGTTAGGAAATCTAGCATCTGCCATAAGTATCTAGTACAGAAAGTTGAAAGTAAAAGCTTTCAACTTTTGCAGTTAAACATAAATTAGAATTAAGGAGAGAAAAAATTTGTATTTAAAAAGTATAAAGATTGGAAATTTAGAATTAGACAATAATGTGTTTTTAGCACCTATGGCAGGAATTACAGATAAATCATTTAGAATTTTATGCAAAGAAATGGGTGTAGGACTTACTACAACAGAAATGGTAAGTGCAAAAGCAATTTATTATCATGATAATAAAACTAAAAAATTATACAATTTAGATGGAGAAGAAAGACCAATTAGTATTCAATTATTTGGGAGTGATATAGAAGCGATAAAATATGCTACACAAGAGGTGGATAAGCTTGCTGATATTATAGATTTTAATATGGGATGTCCAGCTCCAAAGATAGTAAAAAATGGAGACGGAAGTAATCTACTATTGCACTTAGATTTATTAGAGAAAATAGTTGGTGCAATAAGAGAAAATACAGATAAACCAATTACTTTTAAAATAAGAAAAGGCTGGGATGAAAATAGTGTTGTTGCTGTAGAAACTGCACAAATAATCGAAAGAGCTGGAGGAGATGCTATTACAATCCATGGTAGAACTAGAAAAGAGTTTTATTCTGGAAAAGCTGATTGGGATATTATAAAAAAAGTAAAAGAAAGTGTAAATATTCCAGTAATAGGTAATGGAGATATAGTAGATGAAGAAACAGCAGAAGCAATGTTTAAATATACAAATGTAGATGGAATAATGATTGGGAGAGCAGCTTTTGGGAACCCATGGATTTTTAGAGAGATAATACATTATTTAAAAACTGGGGAGAAATTAGAAAAACCAACTTTAGATGAAAGATATAGCACAATGGTAAGACATATAAATATGGAAATAGAAGAAAGAGGAGAAGAAGTTGCAATAAAAGAGATGAGAAAGCAATTAAGTTGGTACATAAAAAATTTAAAAGATTCAAGTCAAATGAGAGATAAAATAAATAAAATAATAGATAAAGAACAATTGCTAAATGAAATAAAAGCATATTTCGAATATCTAAAAAATAATTGAATAAAATTAGAGAAAGAATAGTATATATACTATTCTTTTTTTGATATAAGAATTTAATTTGGGAGGAATTTATGAAAAAAAATAAATTAATTATTTTTTTTATTTTAGCAATAATTATTGTTTTTACAATTATTTTTTATTTAATTAATAATAAAAAAATCGAAATTGGGAATAATGATAATAATCAAATTTTAAATATGAACTCGTATAAAGCAAAAATAGAGGTAACAGTGGTAAGTAATAAAAATACTAATAAGTATAAAATGACACAAGAATATAAAAAGGGAGAATACTGCATGCAAGAAGTAGAAGAACCAGAAAATATAAGAGGAGTGAGAATAGAATACAGCAATAATACATTAAGTTTAAAAAATACTAATATGGATCTTACAAATATATACGAAAATTATAAATATATGGCAGAAAATAATTTATTTTTAAATGAATTTATAGATGATTTTAACAATAGTAGTAATTCAAAACATGAAGAAAATGAAAATGAGATTATATTATCAACGGATTGTAAAACTCAAGAAAATAAGTATCAAGTAAAGAAAAAATTGACAATAGATAAAAAAACAAATAAACCAAAGAAATTAGAAGTACAAGATATTAACCAAAATATAACTGTTTACATATTATATAATGAGATAAGTTATAAGTAGTAAGAAGCTATTTTCTTTATCTCGAGCTAGTATTTAAAACAAGATATATACTAATAATAGGAGTGAAGAAAATGAATATAAAAAGAGGCGACATGTTTTATGCAGACTTAAGTCCTGTTGTTGGCTCAGAACAAGGAGGAATTAGACCAGTTTTAATAATACAAAATGATTTGGGAAACAAATATAGTCCAACTGTAATTGCAGCAGCAATTACATCTCAAAAAACTAAAAATAAGTTGCCTACGCACATAGAAATTAATTCAAAAGATTTTGGTTTAAAATCAGATTCGATAGTACTTGCTGAACAAATTAGAACAATAGATAAAAGTAGATTAAAAGAGAGAATAGGACATATAGACAATGACGAAATTATAGGGAAAATAAATAATGCTCTTGGTGTTAGTTTCGGTTTAGGCGAATAGAGAGCAAATGTTCGTTCTTATTTTCTTTTTATTGTAAATTAAGAAAGTTGTTTTATTTTTATAAATTTAATTATTATAAAACTTTCT
>ENA-UOJO01003290-UOJO01003290.1-human-gut-metagenome-genome-assembly--contig:-P57-NODE-3290-length-15533-cov-3.732847_pt1 | contig 15533 bp, 12 predicted proteins | sample MGYA00242351_ERZ723898 | MGnify/ENA metagenome assembly ERZ723898 | reverse complement strand
ATTTTCAGCTGTAATATCTATCTGAGTTCCGTTTTTTGAAAGCGCTACGGCTGAGGGGATAGTAACGGTATAGGTAGGATCATTCTTGAGTTCAAAGGTCCATTCCGTACCTATGCTTTCCGAACTGCTCTGATCGATACTTGCCGCGGATACAGAAATTGCTGAAGCAGATACTACGGCGTATACCGCAGTCATAAGCGCGATGATTTTTTTGCTTTTCATAATTGTTTTTCCTCCGAAAATCAAATGTGGAATTTGTATATATCTTAAGCCGGCCGGCAATAAGATCAAATTAGCTGTTTATTACAGTCAGCTGCGCTTTAAGAAGCGCTGCGTTTAATTGTTTGTCACTTTTTGCATTATAAGGCGCAATATGTATGTATAACTCATATTCACCTACAGCAAGCGCGCGATAAAGTGTCAGTTCATAAATAGCCATTCCGGGGTATACTTTATCAGAAGTATAAAGCAATTCTCCGTCCGGTTCATCCAAGTGAATAGAGTAAATAAAATAGCATTCATTATCGTTCGGATTTGCCAAAGTCATTTGAACTTTATCTGTATCAGACGGAAAATACAATCTGCCGAAACCGGGAATTTTAATTCCGCCGGAAGCATTGTCGCCTGACAGATTTTCATTCCACGCTTCTGGTCGATCCGGCACATATTGTATTCCGACCGTATTGTTATTAGAGTTCATATTGATGTATACTATAGCACCGATAATCAGTACTGCGACAATAGATATTGTACTCAATAACGGAATTCTTTTTTTCATAGCAGATCTCCTTTTCGAACATCTTTATTATACTTTTTCGTTGTAAATTCCGTAATCACAGTTCTGTAAAATCAATGTAATTTATTAAGCTAAAAAAGCGGCGGAAAGCTCACACTTTCACACCGCTTATCATCTATCATCCTTTATTGCCTGTAATAGAGAACAGTACCCATTTTGCAATTTCCGCCGCATGATCTCCCATTCGTTCAAAATATTTGGCAATCATAAGAAGATCGAGAACTTTTTCTCCGTTTGATTCGGGACTGCCGAACTGTCCAATTAAATCCGTTTTAATTTCGTCAAAAAATCCATCCACAACATCGTCATATGCGATAACCGCATTTGCAAGGTCTATGTCTCTCTTAACGAAAGCATCAATACTGTCCGTTACCATTTTAATTGTGGCTCTTGCCATATTCTGAATATGTTCTGTATTGTCTGACGCCGTTATATTTTCCATAGTAACAATTTCTGCAATATCACCGGAATTATCTCCGATGCGTTCCATATCCGTTACCATTTTCAGTGCGGAGGAGATCATACGAAGATCCTTTGCCACCGGCTGCTGCTGTAAGAGCAGCTTCATACACATAGCTTCAATATCCCGTTCTTTCCTGTCTATCTCAGCGGATAATTCGGGAACTTTATTTGCTGTTTTTATATTCCCCTCCGAGAGTGCTTTTGCTGCCATAGCTATTGCCTTTTCACAAAGCGCACCCATTTCGATAAGTTCTTTATGAAGCGACTGTAACTGCCCATCAAATTCAGACCGCATTTATCCAAACCTCCCTGTAATATAATCCTCTGTCCGTTTGTCCCTGGGCTGTGAGAACATGGCTTCTGTTTCTGAAAATTCAACCAAGTCTCCGAGCAGAAAGAACGCTGTATTATCCGAAATACGGACTGCCTGCTGCATATTGTGGGTTACAATAACAATGGTATATTTTTCTTTCAGCTTCATTGCCAGTTCCTCGATATGCGAAGTTGAGATCGGATCGAGGGCAGAGGTCGGTTCGTCCATCAGAATTACCTGCGGCTCAACGGCAAGTGCACGGGCAATGCAAAGACGCTGCTGCTGGCCGCCGGAAAGTCCCAAAGCGTTCTTCTTAAGTCGGTTCTTTACTTCTTCCCAGATAGCCGCGTCACGCAGAGAACGTTCTACGATATCGTCAAGCTTTATTTTGCTCCGTACTCCATGCGTTCGCGGACCGTAGGCAATATTGTCGTAAATGCTCATAGGGAACGGATTCGGCTTTTGAAATACCATACCGATATTTTTACGCAGTTCATTTACATCGACCGAGCCGTCGTAAATATTTTCACCGTTGTATATTACTTCGCCCGTGATCTTTACATCGGTAATCAGATCATTCATTCTGTTCAATGTTTTCAGAAATGTGGATTTTCCGCATCCCGACGGACCGATAAGCGCTGTAATACTTTTTTCCGGAATTTCCATATGAATATTTTTTAGTGCCTGTGATTTACCGTACCATAAACACAAGTCTTTGACTGTAATTATACCGCTCATAGACTTCTCCTTTTCTTAAAATATCTGCTGACAAGTGCGGCGGCCAAATTGATAAGAAGTGTCATGATCATTAAGATAGCGGCGATGGCAAAGGCAACTTCAAACTCGCCTTGCTCTTTTGCGTAAAAATACAGTGCAACGGTCAGCGTACTGCCCGAACTGACGAGTCCCTCAAACAGTCCGTACAAATCATGCGCCAATCCTGCGGTGAAGAGCAGCGCTGCCGATTCGCCGAGGATTCTTCCGACAGAAAGAATACACCCCGTAATTACGCCGTCCACACATCCGGGAAGCACCACGGTGCGAATGACACGCCATTTGCCAGCGCCGAGTCCGAATGCTCCCTCGCGATAGCTCTGCGGAACGGTCTTCAGGCTTTCCTGCGTGGTGCGCATAACGGTCGGAAGATTCATAATAACAAGAGTCAGCGCACCGGCTATTAGAGAGGTCTGCATATTCAGGAACTGACAAAAGAACAGCATCCCCACAAGCCCGTATATAATAGAGGGAATTCCCGACAGTGTTTCAGCTGCATACTCGATTATGCCGACAAGCTTTTTGTTTTTTGCGTACTCTGTCAGATAAATTGCCGCTCCTACTCCAAGGGGAATCACAAACAGTAAAGTAGCAATAATTATATACAGCGTATTCAGAATATCCGGCAGAATACCGATTCGCCCAGAAATATAGCTCAGCTTTGTTGACAGCAGCTCCCATGTGATATTCGGAATTCCTTTTACAAGGATATATCCGACCAAAAACAGCACCAGCGCAGCAGTAATTCCTACAGAGAGCCACATGAGAAGCTTCATCGTAAGAATATAACATTTTCTTTTTCCTTTCATATCAGCCCTCCTTGTCCCGCTTCAAAAAGAAGTTCAGCGCCGCGTTTATCAGCATAATAAAGAGGAACAGTACTAATGCAATGGAAAACAACGCCTGACGCTGTAATCCGCTTGAATAAGACATCTCTGAGGCGATCGCTGTTGTGAGAAAGCGCACGCTTCCGAAAAGAGAAGGCATATTGGCTACATTTCCGGCAACCATCATCACCGCCATTGCTTCGCCGATGGCGCGTCCGACTCCGAGAACGACCGATGCCGCAATTCCGCTCTTTGCTGCGGGGACGGATACTCGGAAATATGTTTCAACAGGTGTTGCGCCCAGCGCTAAGGAGGCGTCCTCGTATTCCTTGGGGACGGCTTCTAATGCGGTTATTGACACTTTGATAATAGACGGCAGGATCATGACAGCCAATACGATAATCGCCGCAAACAGGCTTGCACCGTCCGGCAGTTTGAATATTTTTCGGATAGCGGGAACGAGCACGATCATTCCCACAAGACCGTATACGACCGACGGAATTCCGGCAAGCAGGCTGATCGCTGATTCCATGACAGCTTTTACTTGCTTCGGAGCAAGTTTAGCAAGATACACAGCGGTCAAAAAGCCGATAGGTACACCTATGAGTATCGCGCCTGCCGTTCCGTAAACACTGGTCAGAATAAACGGCAGAATACCGTAAGAGGGTTCTGCTGCCGTCGAAGCCCATTCCTTTCCGAAAAGGAATTTGAAAATACCGATCTCACGGATGGCCGGAATACCGGATAGAACAAGGTAAACCGTAATAAGTAAAACAAATCCTACCGTAACAAGGCCCAGCACAAGGAATACACCGTGTACAATATTTTCAAACAATCTTTTTTTCTTCATCACTGCATTCCTCTCAATGCATGGAAGCGGTGGCTTTTTTGCCTCCGCTTCTGCATTTTAGTTTATTTTACAGGTACGGCTCCTGCGTTTTTAATTACTTCCGAAGCGTCACTTGAAGTGATATAGTCGAAGAATTTTTGTGCTGCGTCAGAGAGCTTTCCGTCGGTTTTCGTAACCAGTACGAAGTTGCGCTGCACTTTGTAGCTTCCGTCCTTAATCGTAGCTTCGCTCGGAGCCACGCCGTCTACCTTGAGCGCCTTAACGCTGTCTTTTACGGAAGCGAGAGAGGCGTATCCTATTGCCGCTGGATTTCCGGCAACCGTAGTAATGACATCGCCTGTGGAGGTCAGCTCCTGACGGTACTTGCATTTTTTGGCAGTTTTTGTAATGGATTCAAATCCGTCACGCGTGCCACTTCCGGCTTCGCGTCCTATCAGTACGATTTCCGCGTCGCTGCCGCCGATGTCTTTCCAGTTTGTAATCTCACCGGTATAGATTTTGGCAATGTCTTCAATGGTGAGATCAGATACGGGATTTTCAGGATTAACAATAACGGCGATCCCGTCATACGCAATAACGGTTCCTTCAAGCCCCTTTGCTTTTTCCTCGTCCTTCAAATTGCGGCTGGAAAGACCGATATCGCAGCGTCCTTCAGTTACTGCTGTAATTCCTGTACCGGATCCGGTAGGGTTATATGTAACTGTTATTCCTTTGTTTTCTGCCTCAAAGGTTTCTTTCAGTGAACCTATCACCTTTTCCATCGATGTAGAGCCGTCTGTTGCAACCGTTCCTGTTACATTGCCGGACTGTTTCCCGCACCCGGCAAGCAGGCTGAGAACGCAGACTGCAGCGAGTGACAGTTCAAATATTTTTTTCTTTTTCATTATAGTCAATATCTCCTTTGTTTTTCTCTGTAATCTTTTTGATTACGGCTTCATTATACTATCGGAACATCAAATCTGTTACCATGGCATTGTAAACTTGAGGTAAAATGAATTATCAATAAAAAAAGATAAAGACTGTATGGAATATAAGTCTTTATCTCTTTTTTTTATTCGGTTTTATATTTTTCCGTTTACGGTATGTGCATTGACACAAGCGCCATTTTAGGGAATTTACCGATTTTTATTAAAAGCAGCTTGCGTCAGTTTCCTATTAAAATATTTTGTGTGCGTTTTTAGGCAAGATCGCAGATTTTTTTGAGTTCTGCAATAAGCTCATCTGTGTAAGCGTCATCATTTTTTGCAAAGCGAACCTCTTTGCCTCCGTCATACTTTATTATCAGATAGCACGGATGCAGGCGGAAACTTTTTTTACCGTTGTATGCTGTGATTTCGCTGCATTCCGAAATAATATCCTCTACCGAATCGAATGCGATTTCAGCAGTGTTATCCTCACGCTTATCTTCAATAAGTGAAAAGGACAGTGTTTTCGTATAAAACGACTTTTTCAGGCAGAGAATGCGGCCGTAGAAGTATTCGGTAGTTATGAGAGATCCGCTGCGTGTTCTTTTGGGAATAACATTCTCATGCTGAATATATTCAGAAAATGTGTATTCTTTGTAATCGCCCGGCAGACGCTTAACGAGGTTTTCGTCGCTTGCCATTTCCGATTCTGCATTTTTACATGCATCGCTTACATCGTATTCAATGTCACTGAGCCTTGAGTGACCTGCTTTTCCGAGTACGGCAAGAACGATTCCGACAAAAAATATTATTACTGAGAGGCTGTTCATTAAACGCGACCAATGTGTCGTCCAGCAGTCGAGCCACAGCAGCAGTCCGATGACTGCAATAATTATTCCTATTACCCAAAGAGCGTCGTTTCTTGTAAAGTAGTTTTTGTTGTGTCTGAAATCCTTTTTCGGTGCCATTGCTTTGTAAACCTCCGTTTTCTTTTTTATAATGTTAATGTACAGTTCTCAGTGTTATTTTAAATTACAGGCCGGCGCAAGTCAATAAACTTTCGGTTGATATTTTTAAAGCATTATTAGAATGTGTTAACTTAAAGTATATTGATAGATATAGGATAGTTACGAAAAGGTACGTTTCATATATACAGTAGCATAATAAGCCTTTGGGGTTTGGAGTATTTTGCAATAAATTAAAAAAATAAGAATAATAGAATTTGAAACAGGATTTTGCTTTACGAATTTACAGGCAGCAACTTTTTTCAAAAAAGGCAAGACATAAATACATCTTCCGGGGAAAACCTATTTTGTCTTGCCTTTAAATTTTTGTTTATGCCGCGGCCGTTGCTATACCGTCAGCTTAGGATTTTCATAAATCCGAATTTTTCAGATTTCTACAGGTGCGAACATTTCGTAGAACATTGCGACAGCTTCGTCGACAAGCTCCTGACCGTATTCAAGGACAAGTCCGGCGTATACTTCATCATAGTTTTCTACGGGTTTGTCGTTTTCATCGAACAATATACCCATTATTTCGAACATGGTCATTTCTTTCGAAATATTTTCGAATTCTTCGATGATAGAATTGACTGTGTCGGTACCGTATTTTTCTTCAAATGCTTTGTAAAGTTCGTCAAAATTTTCGACTTTTTCACCGAACTCATCATAAAGAGTTTTAGTGACTTCAGAATATGTAAAGATGTATTCTATCTCAGCTATTACTGCATCGACTTTTTCTTTAGTATATGTGTTACAAAGGCTTGTGTAAAGCTCATCAAAGTTGTCAACTTTTTCGCCGCATTCGTTATAAAGTGTTTCTAAAATTTTAGAGTCTATTAAGTTGCGTTCAATTTCAACTATTATTGAGTCGACAGATTCTTTGGTGTAGAGTTCGCAAAGCTCTGCATAAGCTTCGTCGAAGCTTGTAACTTTGATTCCGTTTTCATCATAAAGCTCTTGAACTGCGGTGTAAAGCTCGTAATAGGGATCTGGTTCTTCAACGTATTCGGTGTAATCTGCAAGATCGGCGGGAAGTGTAACTACAACATCTCTTCCGAGCGCGTTTACTGCAACAAGAATCTCGGTTGTGTCGGACATTGTCTCGGTTGTGTTTTCGTCAATTTCAAATGAAGATTCGGAGGTTATATCTGCGCGCAGTCCGATAAGCTCTCCGTCGGCAGTTACAAATATACATACTGATATATTTATTTCAGGAATATCTGCATCTGCAGGTAATTCTTCGTCAGGAGCAATTATTCCGGAGATCAGCTCTGCAATAGCATCCGGAGTGAGAGTGTACTCGACGGCATATCCGTTTGAGGTATTGTATACCTTGCACTGGACTTTCTCTGCAAGCCCTGCGATAAGTCTGGAAAGCATATCAAGCATATCGGGATCCATATCATCGATACCGGGAATGATTTCGGAATCGTCACCGGGGATCTCTGTATCTCCGAATATATCGCCTACTTCAATGTAGAATTTTTCAGAAATTTCTTCATCTTCATTTTTGACAAATATATATGCTGTTCCGTCGTTGTATGCGATATGTGCTTTTGTGCCTGAAACATTTTCGGTATCTCCGATTGAGATAGCCAAAGCGGCGGTGAGTTGGTCGGGCATACCGTTTTCATCGGAATTTATGCGGACTCTTCCGACAATAGACGAAAGCGAAGCTAATTCGCCGAAGTATGAGGAGGTGTTTGTGAACTGTACAGAGAGATCTGCTGCCGTGGTTTCTGCGAGATTTACAAGAATTCCCGCGAGCAGCTCGTCTGCACTGATATCAGCTTCGGAAGTGCGGTCAAAATCCGAAGAAAGCTTTACAGAAAGCTCGATATCTTCAAGCTCTGCAAAGAGATCTTGGTTTACAGGAGTAAGCTCTTCTCCGGCTATGTACTTCATAAGTCTTGTCAGGTCTTTACTGTTGAGCACATTGTCGTAGTTTACGTCTGCATTTCTGACCGATACGTCCTCTCCTGCGATAAATTTCATGAGCCGTGTCAGGTCTTTTGAGTTTGCGACTCCGTCAGCATTGACGTCACCGAACGTCGGTGTGCTTGCTGCAAAGCACGGAAGAACCATGGCAAAGAGCATGGTCGCGGTTAAAATGAGTGCAAGTATTTTTCTCATGATAATTTCCTTTCTTTTTTGTTATAGATTTTACCTGCATTTCGTACAAGTAATATTATAACTTTATTAATATTTTTTGTCAATATTATTAAACTTATTTTTGACAATTTTTTTGGATATTTTTTTATTTATATATTATTATATACGTGCATTTTTATTAAATCTTTATATTTTAGATGTAATTTACATTACCGATTAAAAAGGCGTTCTCCGATACTTGCCGGTGAGTTTTGATCAAGCTCGTCGATTTGTCTGCGCATTTGTGCGACTGCAATTCCGATCTCATGTTCGAATTCCGAAGCGGACATCCGCATAACGCCGCTTCCGAGTGCGGATAACTGTATCAAAGCGTCAGAGGTAACGACGCGTACGCGGTCGTTTTTACCGAAACCGGCTGCAAGCTTTTCTATGTATGTGTCCGCCGTTTCGTGTTCTTTTGTATAAACTACCTCGATACCGCGGTATTCAAAGCTGTGTTCGGTTCCTCCGCGTACATTGTATGCGTCGAATACAAGTATGATTCTCAGTCCGGTAAGCGCCTTATAGTTCGACAGAATATGCATCAGCCTTTCCCGTGCGTGATCAAGCTCACTTTCTGCGAGATCGCGTAGCTCCTGCCATGCATGTATGACATTGTATCCGTCTATAATGATGCAGGTTGTTTTCTGAATGTCTATATATCCGCTCTCACCCGGCATATTTTCGGCTTTTTTTACTTCAGGCATGCGGTATGACGGCCTTTTTATCGGACCGAATTCACGAAGCATTATCGCTTCAAGCTCCTCATTGCTTATACGGGATCTTCGTTTGTTCGCGCCTTCTGCCTCTGATGCTTTTTTTAGACAACTTTCAAGATGCATATATTCGGTTACCTTGTCCCATTTTACGGTAAATCCGCTTCCGTGTGTGCAGAAAACCGAATCGGGGGTGTTCTCGGTATCGCTTTCGGGATCGTAGGAGAATTTTGCAGCCGCAGCTTCCTGATCGTGACATACGTCATATCCGGAAATTTCGAGCGACAGTCTGCCTCTTCCCTCTGTATAGGAGGCGACCGCAGATGCATAATTCTGCATCGTTTCAACGGGGACAGTTCCGCGCAGTACGCTGATATCTCCGAAATTCTCCGGTGAGTCAAAGCTTCCGTATCTTATCCTGATATCGCTCATTGCGCGGCCTATCTGAGAAGTCGGGAGTTCAAGAGTGAACGAATAGTACGGTTCGAGAAGAACGGTCTGCGCTTTCATAAGTCCGTTACGGACGGCGCGCAGCGCCGCCTGCCTGAAATCTCCGCCCTCGGTGTGCTTGATATGGGCGCGTCCGGACATGAGCGTGATCTTCATATCCGTGACGGGCGATCCGGTAAGAACGCCGATATGTTTTTTTTCGGCGAGACTTGAAAGAATCTGATTCTGATACTGAAAATCCAGAGAATCGCCTCCGCACTCTGTTGCAAATTTCAGCCCGCTTCCGCGCGGAAGCGGTTCGAGTATCAGATGTACCTCCGCATAATGCCGCAGCGGTTCGTAATGGCCTACCCCTTCAACAGGTGCGGCGATCGTTTCTCTATATACTACGCCTCCGGAATCTATTTCCACATCGGTGTGAAATCGCTCGGAGATCATATATTTGATTATTTCTGCCTGTATCTCGCCCATAAGACCGACGTTTATAATGTCTGTATGCCTGTCCAATGTTATCCTCAGCTGCGGATCTTCCTCTTCAAGCTGTTTCAGCTTAGGAAGCATGGTTACGGTGTCTTTTCCTTCGGGCAGAACGATACGGTAGGTCATGACAGGTTCAAGCAACGGACTTCCGGCAGAGGCTTCCTTGCCGAGTCCGTCTCCGGTTTGCGGCGCGGACAGACCGACTGCAGAGCATATTCCTCCGGCAGTAATTTCGTCGGCGGTTATGAATTTTGCTCCTGAATATATACGAAGCTGCGATATCTTTTCCTGCTTTCCGCTGCATGTGACTGCGTCACGCACCTGCAGTGCGCCGCCGGTTATTTTCATGTGTGTTATTCTGTTTCCCTGAGGATCGTGGGTTATTTTGAATACTTTTGCGCCGAAAGCCTCGGGATATACCGGAGGCTTTGTAAAACGTGAAAGTCCTTCAATAAACTCATCGACTCCGGATAGCTTAAGACCGGAGCCGAAATAGCAGGGAAATATAATTCTTTTTCGGATAAGACGGGCAGTGTCGCAGTCCGATATGCATCCGGATTCGAGATAATTTTCGAGAAGAGCTTCATCGCAGACGGCAATCTCCTCGCACCGTTTGTCTTCGGTATCCGGTGAAAAGTCGGTGCAGCCGGTATCAAGTTCTTTTTTCAGCTCGGTCATTATATCGTCGCGGGATGCGGCAGCGTAATCCATCTTGGTTACGAATATAAATGTCGGTATCCGGTAGAGTGACAGCAGCCTCCACAGTGTTCTTGTATGCGGCTGAACGCCGTCAGCTCCGCTTATTACCAGAGTGGCATAATCAAGTACCTGAAGCATCCGCTCCGTTTCGGCGCTGAAATCCACATGTCCCGGAGTATCGAGCAGTGTAAATTCGGTACCTTTTGCGGTAAAGCTGCTTTGTCCTGCAAAAATTGTTATTCCGCGGCTGCGCTCAAGCTCATGTGTATCGAGCAGGGTATTTCCGTGATCTACGCGTCCGGCCGAGCGGATCTTGCCGGCAAGGTAGAGCATAGCTTCGGAAAGCGTAGTTTTTCCTGCGTCTACATGGGCGGTTATTCCTAAAACAATTTTGTTCATATGGAGTGGGCAAATATATAGACAGGCAGACCGGGAAACTGCTCGCTTATAAAATCGGTTACCGTGCGCTGATCCGAGATCAGTTCTTCATATCCGTTTTTATCCTTGAAATATCCGAGCTTTTCTGCGTTTTTTCCGTGTCCGCGCATATCCGAGCTGACGACTGTAAATCCGTTTTCGGTCAGAAACTCCGCAAACGGATTATACCTGTCCTGATATTCCTCCATGCCGTGTATTATCTGTACGGCCGCGGCAGGAGCTTCGGTGCGGAAAACATGTATATTAAGTTTGTATCCGTCTTTTGCTTTTACAGACAGTTCTTCCATAATTGTCCTTCGCCTTTTCTGCTATGCTTTTTTATCTGATAAAGTTTGTGCGTACCTTAGCTTCTTTTTCTGGCAGACCGTATTTTTCCTTTCCGAGCGCGATGCTCTTCATTAGAAATACCATGTTTCTTGCCAGTACGCGCATTGTCTGAAGTCCTTCAGCGTCCTGCTCGGCTTCGCCGGGGACTCTTCCGTGAACGATATTCCAATACTGGCTTGAAGCAACAGGCATACCGGAGATTGTAAAATATTTGTTAAGTTCGTCAAATGTAGCGGAGGTTCCTCCGCGGCGCGCTACGGCTACAGCCGCTCCTACCTTCATCGTTTTGTCAAACGGCGTGCTGTAAAACAGTCTGTCGAGACATGCGATAAGTGTCGCATTTGCCGATGCATAATATACGGGGCTTCCTACGACAAGACCGTCGCATGCTTCGAATTTGGGCGCAAGCTCATTTACAGTGTCATCAAATACGCATTTTCCGTTTTTGATGCAGCTTCCGCATCCGATGCATCCGCGTATCACACCGTTTCCGACGGTTACGATTTCAGTTTCAACTCCGCTTTCATTAAATATCTTTTCCATTTCGCGCAGCGCGACGGCTGTGTTTCCGTTTGCCTTCGGGCTTCCGTTTATCATAAGAACTTTCATGTTATCTGTTCTCCTTTATTGTTTTATATACATTATTATATTATAAAAAAATGAATATGTCTACTGTTTTACCGAATTCTCATGTATGCAGATACATTTTTTCGATAAAAAGGCAGCTGCAGAGAGAAAACTCTCTCTTCAGCTGCCACTGTATATTTAATTCGGAAAATCTTATCTGTGTCAGCTTAAGCTATCGATCTTCTTGAGCCGTGCATATGCTCCCATAAGCTTTTTAGTTCCGCAATTGTCGAATATTACCTCATACAGTGAGTCGGACGCGATCGGAGTTACCGAAAGTATACGTCCGTGACCGAAGCTTGCATGTTCTACCTCATCTCCCGCGGCAAAGCGTTCTCCGCGCGACTCGTTAGAACCCGATGAACTTTTCTTTTTCAGTTCATCTGATATTACGATCGGCTTCTTCTTCGGTCTGGATGATGTCATTTCCCGTTCTTCCCGTAGCTTGATAAGCTCGCTGTTTATAAGCTCTTCGGGTATCTCCTTCGCAAAGCGTGAGAGTTGGTTGTGAGCTGTACGTCCGTATATGAGACGTTCGCGGACGTGCGACATGTAGATTCGGTCCTTGGCACGCGTAAGAGCTACATATGCAAGTCTGCGTTCCTCTTCAAGCTCTTCCTCGGATACCGCCGACTGCATGCCCGGAAAGAGTCCTTCTTCAAATCCGGGAAGAAATACGACAGGGAATTCGAGTCCTTTGGCGCTGTGTATAGTCATAAGCGATACTGCGTCTGCTGATGAATCGTAATTGTCGATATCGGCTACAAGAGCGATCTCTTCAAGGAATGCGGTGAGCGTAGGTACGGTTCCGTCGTTCTGCGCCGCTATGCGGTCTTCATAATCAACTGCGGTGGATACAAGCTCCTGAATATTTTCGAGACGGTCGATCTCGCTTTCACCCATCATGAGTATCATATTGCGGTATCCCGAACGGTCTATGGTGTTTTCGACAAGCACGGACAGACGTTCCGTTTTGGCTATTTCGCGCAGTGTGTCTATAATTGAAACGAAATCGCGGAGCTTTGGAGCCGTTTTTGCAAGTATGGTGTATTTATCGGCATTTCGCATTATTTCATACATGCTGCAGCCTTCTTCTCCGGCAAGCTTTTCGACGGTTGCAACTGTAGTCTCACCGATTTTTCGTTTCGGCTCGTTGATTATCCGTTTAAGACGCAGGTTGTCGGCGGGATTGTTTATTACGCAGAGATATGCAAGAATATCCTTGACTTCCTTGCGTTCGAAAAAGCGCATGCCGCCGAGAATGCGATAGGGAATACCGCTGCGCGCGAACACGTTTTCGAGGCTGTTTGACTGAGCGTTTACGCGGTAAAGGATTGCGAAATCACTGAATCTGCGCTTTTCGCGGAGCGAAAGTTCTGCAATCCGGTTAATTATGTATCTTGCTTCTTCATTCTGATTTTCAAGGCGTTTAAGTGTGATCTTTTCGCCGCTCTCACGCTCGGTACGAAGTGTTTTACCCATTCTTCCGATGTTGTTGGAGATAAGTGCGTTTGCGGCATCGAGAATATTTCCTGCCGAACGGTAATTCTGTTCGAGCCGTATTACTTTTGCATCGGAATAGACTTTTTCAAAGTTCAGTATATTCTCAATACGGGCACCTCTGAACTTGTAGATGCTTTGGTCGTCGTCTCCGACCGCCATAATGTTTTTATATCCGCCGGAAAGGAGCTGTATAAGCTCAAACTGCGCGCAGTTGGTATCCTGATACTCGTCGACACAGACATATTTGAATCTGTGCTGATAGTATTCTCTGATGTCGCCGTTTTCTGTGAGAAGACGTACCGTCTGCATGATTATATCATCAAAATCGAGCGCGTTGCCTTCACGAAGTCTCTTTTGATAAAGCGCATATATCTTTGCAACACGGTCGTGCGTATAATCCTGTCCGGCCTCGGATGCGTATTTTTCGGGAGTTATGAGCTGATCCTTTGCTCTGCTTATTGCATTCTGAAAAGCTCTCGGCGCGAGCATTTTTTCGTCGATGTTAAGCTCGCGCATGCACGCCTGTATAGCTTTTTTTGTATCGTCCGTATCGTATATGGTAAAGCCGGAAGAATAGCCTGCTTCGGTGCAGTATTTACGCAGGATCCGCAGACAGACCGAGTGAAATGTTCCTGCCCATACGTCTGTTTTACGTTTTTCGTTTTCTTCCGTTTCCTCATTTTCCGTGATTTCGGCATCGCACAGAAGAGCTGTGAGACGCTCCTTCATCTCGTTTGCGGCCTTATTCGTAAAGGTAATAGCAAGGATCGCCCATTCGGGGCATCTTTCATAAGCAAGGCTGTCGGCAACTTTTTCAAGTGCGGAGGTATCGGCACTTGAGTCGCAGGCGATTGCTTCGAGCCTGGAAACATATTCTTCTGTCAGGCTTGACGGAGCGTCGGCATAGTATGCGTTTCCGTATCTTATGATAAATGCGATCCGTCTTGTGAGTACAGTGGTCTTTCCGCTTCCTGCTCCCGCAAGTACGAGCAGAGGTCCGCGGACACTGTATACCGCATCGCGCTGTTCAGCGTTAAGTTTTTCATATATTCTGTCAAAGATTTTGCGCTTTGCAGCCGTAAAACGCTCTGCAAGAGCATTTCCGGCGGCGGAGCCGGCGCACATACATTCTGTCATATTTTAAATTACCTTCCGTATTCGTTACGGGTATGGGGCATCCGTAAATTTTATTTACTTTATTTTAACATATTTATAAAAATAAATCAACAGACATATTGACGAAAAAAACAGATTAATTTATAATAACAGTATTATCCCGTATATGAAAGAACGCTGTATTTGTATGAAAAAACGGAAAACGGAGTTTGAATTGTTATGACAGAAGATTCGCTTGAAAAAGTGCTTCCGCTGCGGCTGCTTGCTTTGCCGACGGCAAAGGTATGGGGCGGAGGAAAGCTGTGCGTCGGATACGGAAAGCCTATGCCCGAAGCGCCCGATCCCGAATCGTCAGATGGTGAGATACGTCTCGGCGAAACGCTGGAACTTGTATCATGCGGCGGAGTGTCAAACATAATAGACGGAGGACGTTTTGACGGAATGACCATTTCCGAATATCTCCGCGCGGAGGAGGGATCGGACGGTGAGCTTCCCGTTATCGTAAAATATATCGACGCTGGCGACGCTCTTTCCGTACAGGTGCATCCCGGCAAGACCGAGCTGTGGTATATAGCCGAAGCGGATGACGGCGCGGAGATAATATACGGATTTGAAGAAGCTGCAGAGCACGGCGGATTTGACCGTGACGGATTTATCCGTGCGGCACGCGACGGAAGCGTAGAAAAGCTTCTGCATCGGATCCCCGTAAAAGCGGGGGAATTCTATATGATACCGTCGGGACTTGTTCATGCGCTCGGCGGCGGAATCGTTGTTTTGGAATTTCAGCAGAGCGACGCGGTTACTCTCCGCGTATGGGATCGCGGCAGAGACAGACCTGTTCAGACCGAGGAAGCTGCCGATACCGTGGAGAGACTCGGAGTATATAAATTGCATGACGGTATAGCCGAACCCGGACTCACGGAATGCGAGTATTTTTCCGTGAAGAAATATTCCGCAGACGGGAAGTTATCCGTAACAGCGGAAAACGGTATGCTTTTTATATCATGTGCCGGAGGAAGCGGAACTATCTGCGGTGCTAAGATAGAAAAAGGAGACAGCTTTTTACTTCCCGAAGGCTGCTCTGCGAATATTGCA
>ENA-UOJO01003284-UOJO01003284.1-human-gut-metagenome-genome-assembly--contig:-P57-NODE-3284-length-15558-cov-6.722183_pt1 | contig 15558 bp, 9 predicted proteins | sample MGYA00242351_ERZ723898 | MGnify/ENA metagenome assembly ERZ723898 | reverse complement strand
ATAGATGTTTTTTATTACCTCAATTTAATTACTTCTAATTGAGATACTATTTAAAAATATTAGTATAATAGTTTAAATATGGTAGGGGAAGTAGAATCAAGAATCCATTTCCTTATAGGAATAGAGCATCCCCTTTCATATCTCTTTTATGCCTCTTTACCCCCTTGAAACCATTTTTGAATAATGTGATGCCACGTAATCAAGGGAAAAACCACTTCTTCGCATATAATTCAACCTAATACTGTTTTTTAGAGTAAAAATCAGTTGAAATTAAATTCGTAAGAAAGTGGTTTCTAAATTTAAATATTGGATACTAAATAACAATAAAAAATCCAATATTCCAGTAATTTTATTTTATTATCCTAATTTTTAAGAGGATTATTAGATTTATATTCTTCTAGTATACGAATAGTTAGACTAGTAATACTTTCATCATTTTCAAAAGCAACATCATTTAGATATTTTTTTAGGCTTTTGGGTATATTGATGTTTAATGATCTAATAATCTCATGCTCTTTAGTAGTGCTATTAATACACTTTTTAGGAGAAGTTGTTTCAGTTGAAGACATACATTTTTTACAACTAGAGTGGAATCCACTTTTTTTACCATGATAATGAAAAGTTGTTGTATCTTCTTCAAAAGAAGTGCAAGTTTTATTAAATGATAAAACTTTACTCCAAGAATTACATTTTGCACAGTATTTTTCTACAACATTATTTGTAGTATTTATTCTATAATTGTTAACTGCCCTATTAAAATATATAGGTTTCTTAATTGTGATATTATCAATTGTTATTTCTGTATCTTCTTTATCATAATATATGTTATATTTCTTCTATTCTCATATACAATCCCTCCTAATTTTGATGTTTGTTGATATATTATAAGTACAGTTGTTGACAATATCAAATTTTTATTACAACATTTTTATAAAAAGGTTTAAATATAATGCAATATGATATAATAATTATTGTAAAACTGGACCACGGAGGAGTTGTTTAGATGGAATATAAATCTACAATTAAATCCAGACCTTATTTATACAAAGAAACTAAAAAGGCTGCAATGCTTATAAATACAGGTATTGAATTGGATGAAGTGAAAAATAGATCTTTAGAAGAAAATATTTTTCAATTAGAAAGTGAAGCAAGAAAGAAGGAAGTTGCATCAATAATTATTGCTAGATTAAAAGCAGTTGATGAATTTGTTATAGATAAAATAGAAAATGGTAATGTGGAAACATCAAAGATCTTAGTAGTATATGCAATAATGAAAACAGATAGATTATTTTTTGAATTTATAAATGAGGTATACAAAGAAAAAGTTTTATTAAAGGATTTATTTATAAGAGATAAAGACTTTAATATGTTTTTCCAAAGTAAAAAGGAACAAAGTGAGAAAGTTGCATCATGGAGTGAGTACACATTTAAAAAGTTAAAACAAGTTTATATAAGAGTTTTATTTGAAAGTGGACTTATAGCAAATCAAAAAGGTGATAAGGAGATTAAAGTTCCTATAGTAGATATTGATGTTAAGGAACATTTATATAATATTGGAGATAAGGCATATATTAATGCCATGCTCGGAATAATTGAGTAGTAATGAATGGCGGTGAATAGTGTGAAAGATATATATGCAAGATTAGATGAAATAATACCTAAGATAGTAGAGCCTGATTTTAGAAAAAATAAAGGATTAGGTAATGAAATTGGATTTTATATATTTGATTATAATCCAGATGAAGAATTACTAATTAGAGATAGAGTGAAATTTATAAAAGAAAAGGTCAAATCTGTATATGGATTAAACATTGTAGAATTTGATTTATATGAAATAATAATAGAAACATTAAAAGAGTTTGGATATCTAGAACGTTGTTTTAAGATGGAACAGGATAAGGGAAGTGAGTATGTTATTTTAAAGGCAATAAAGACTTGCTTAAAGATAACAGAAGATGATGATTTATTTTTAAATTATATTAGTTCTAGATTAGATGGAACAGATATTGTTTTTATTACTGGTGTTGGAAAAGCATGGCCAATAGTTAGATCTCATACAATTTTAAATAATTTGCATAGAATCGTAGAGAAACAACCGTTAATAATGTTCTTTCCAGGAACATATGATGGTGGGTCACTTATGTTGTTTAATCAATTAAAAGATGATAATTATTATAGAGCATTTCAATTGATAGATAAGTATTAGTCTAGGGGGAAGAGAATAAGTGGATATTAAATTAAAATCAATTTTTTATAAGGATATTAATAGAGATATTAAAGGTGTAATAAAAGTAGGTCAGGCTGATGAAGAAAATGTAAAGCAAGAATTAGAGGAATATGTTGTAACTGGAGAATTAAATAAACATATAGACAGATTCTTTGAAGCATATAAGACTGGAATAGTGGGAACTACAGATAAAAATGGTGTATGGATATCTGGATTCTTTGGAAGTGGTAAATCTCACTTTTTAAAGATACTTTCATATCTTTTAGAAAATAAAGAGATAGAAGGTAAAAAAGCAATCAATTACTTTGATGATAAAGGACTAGATAGTTTTATATTAGCCAATATGAAAGCAGCAGGCGATGTTTCAAGTGATGTAATTCTTTTTAATATAGACTCTAAGTCAGATTCTAAAAGTAAATTAAATAAAGATGCTATAGTTAGTGTATTTAACAAGGTATTTGATGAAATGCAAGGATTTTGTGCTAGCATGCCATGGCTTGCAGATTTAGAAAGACAAATGGTTAAAGATGGTGTCTATGATGAATTTAAAAAGAAGTTTAAAGAAATTAGAGGAGATGAATGGGAAAAGTTAAGATCTAGTTTCTATTTTGAAGAAGATGCAATTGTTGAGGCGTTAGCAGAGACTACAAGAATGAGTGTTGAGGCTGCAAGGAATTGGTATAACAAAGCAGAAAATAATTATTCTTTAAGTATAGATGATTTTGCCAATAAGGTTAAGGAATATTGTGATTCTAAAGGGAAGAATCATCATATAGTTTTTTTGGTTGATGAAATTGGACAATATATAGGAGATAATACTCAATTAATGTTAAATCTTCAAACAGTTGTTGAAGATTTAGGAACTAAATGCCAAGGTAAGTGTTGGGTTATAGTAACATCACAAGAAGGATTAGATGAGTTTACAAAAGTAAAAGGAAATGACTTTTCTAAAATTCAAGGTAGATTTAACACAAGATTATCTTTATCGTCAGCAAATGTAGATGAAGTTATTAAGAAACGTATACTTAGAAAGACAGAAGGTGCTACAAGTCACTTAAAAGCATTATATGAGCAAAAAGAATCAATAATAAAAAACCTATTAACATTTACTTCTGATACAGCAGAAATGAAGTTATACAAAGATAGTGAAGAATTTGCAGAAGTATATCCATTTATTCCATATCAATTCAATTTACTTCAATCAGCATTTAATGGAGTAAGAGAACATGGTGCATCAGGTAAAAGTTTATCAAGAGGAGAGAGATCTTTACTTGGAGCATATCAACAAGTTGCAGTGAAATATATGGAGAGAAATACTGATATATTAGTGCCTTTTTCCGCTTTTTATAGTACTATAGAAACTTTTCTGGATTCATCTATAAGATCAGTTGTAATGAATGCTGAGAAAAATGATAGACTTAATAAATTTGATGTTGAAGTATTAAAATTATTATTTTTAGTTAAATATGTTAAGGAAATAAAGTCAAATGTAAATAACTTAGCAACATTGCTTGTAGACAATATTGATGCATCTCATAGAGATTTAGCATTTAAGGTCAAGGAGTCATTAAATAGATTAATAAGAGAAACATTAGTACAAGAAAATGGTGAAGAGTATGTTTTTCTTACTAATGATGAGCAAGATGTTAATAAAGAAATAAAAAATATGAATATTGACGAGGGCGAGATACCATTAAAAGTTGCAGAAATAATATTTGATGATATATATGATCAAAAAAAGTTCCAATACTCTAAAAAGTATATGTTTGTATTTAATAAATTAGTTGATGATAAAAGAATAGGTCCTCAAAACAATGAAATTGGTGTTAGGATAACAACTGCTAATTTTGATTTAATTGGAGGAGGAGGAACTTCTCAAGGTGAATTAAAACAATTATCTATAAGAGAAAATAATGTGATAATTAATATATCAAAAGATATTAATTATTTAGATGAAATAGAGACTGCATTAAAGATAAGTACTTATTTAAGGGTAAAGGGAAGTACAAAATCAACTGCATCTATTGAAGATATTAAAACGAAGAAGAGTAGAGAAAGAGATGATAGATTAAGAAGAGCAAAATTTTTAATAGAGGAAGCAATAAAATCAGGAGAAATTTATGTTAATGGAAGTCTTTTAGATATTAAGGAGAAGGCTGCTGTAGATAGGATAAATGAAGGATTAAGGGTTTTAGTAGATTCTAAATATAACAAGATAAATTATATAAAAGAGTTTAAAGAAGATACTAAAGATTTATATGACTTAATTGATACAAAATTAAATCAAATGTCCTTATTAGATAGTGATCCTAATAGATTAGCAATAGATGAAGTAAAAAATCATATAGAAATTAGTACATCAAGAAATCTTCAAGTTACAGTGAAGGGAGTAATTGATAAGTTTTCTGTAGCCCCTTATGGTTGGAAAGAGATTGATATTGAAGGGATTATAGTAACTCTATTTAAGAAACAAGATATAAAGGTTGTTTTTAATAATGAAATTTTATCGCCTAATAGTAGAGAAATAGTCAACTATGTAGACAAAAGAGATTATAAAGAGAGAGTAATTTTAAAAACTAGAGAAAAAGTACCAACTAAATATATAGATGCTTTAAAGGATTTAATTAAAGATTTATTTGGATTTTCATCTATACCAAGTGATGAAGATGGAATTATGAGTTTATTTAAAGGAAACAGTAGAACAGAATTAGACAGAATAGAAATGATGTTAAGTAATTTTAATGTAACCACTAGATACCCAGGAGAAGATATCTTAAAGAAAGGTAGAGAATTATTCAAAGATGTTATAGAAATTAAAGATACATTGGAATTTTTCAAGAAGGTTTATGAATTGGAAGAAGATTTCTTAGACTATGTAGATGAAATTGATAATATAAAGGGATTCTTTTTTAAGAAAGAAAATGGAATTCTTGAGGTTTCATCAAAAGGACAACAGAGGGTAATCTTTGATAATGCTATAGATACATTAAAAAACTATGAAAACAATAAGGAATATATAGTTAATGATGAAATTAATGAGATAGTAGGAGAAATAAAAACTATTATAAGAATGAAAAAACCATATTCTGAAATACCTAATATTCCTATGTTAATAGAAAAGTATAATAATAAAATTCTATCATTATTAGAAGAAGAGAGTATTCCAGTTTTAGAGTTTATAAAGATTTGTAAGAAGGAAGTTATAGAAACTTTAGAAGAACATGATTTTAAAGATAAGTTCATAAATAATATAATTAGTGAATTTGATAATTTGACTAATAGAACAGAAAGTGCAGATAATTTTGCAGTTCTTTCATCTATGTCTGACCTTGCTGAAAAGTTAAAGGTGAAATGGGTTAAAGAGATAGTTAAAGAAGAGCAAATGCAAAAGATAATAAAGGCTAAAAAGATAGAACAAACAAGTAGTAATAAAGAAATCTGTGAATCAAATAATAACCAAGAAAATGCAACAGAAAAAGAAAAAATTAAACCTGAGGTAGTAATAAAAACTAAAACTTTAAGTATGAGAGAATTAGTTAAGGGGCAAAAGGTTATAAAGAATGATTCTGATATAGATCAAGTTGTTGAAGCATTAAGAACAAAGTTAAAAGAAGAATTAGAAAAGGATACTATTATTACTTTAATTTAAGTTATTATTTTTAATTAAATTAGAAATAAATAAGGGAAGAACAAAACTTCCCTTATTTTATGAAAGAGGATTGAATATATGGATAAAAATAAGATAAAGTCATTTGCTGTGTGGGCAAGAAGAAAATTAATAGAACAAGTAAGTGAAAAAGCAAATAGACTTGGAATTTATGAAAATAATATAGAAAAAGCGATAACAGTTCAAGGTGGATTTAAATTAGAAGGAAAAGAAGAGATTTTTACTCTTTCAAATGATGATAGAGATGCATTAGTTAAGCAAGTTAATGAAAAGGGATTTGAACAAGTAATGGAGGAAGTTGCATATACTTGGTTCAATAGATTTATGGGACTTAGGTATATGGAAGTTAATAATTATCTTCCATCGGGTATTAGAATACTTTCATCAGAAGATAGAGAAAAAAATGAACCAGATGTTTTAACTAATGTATCTGAAATAATAGATGAACTAGGATTAAACGCTAATGAAATATATGAATTATTAGATACGGGAAATAACTTAGATAGAGAAAAGGCATATAGAGTTATTCTAGTTAAACAATGTAATGAGTTAGGAAAAATAATACCTCAAATGTTTGAAAAAATAAGTGATTATACTGAACTTTTATTACCAGATAATTTGCTTGAAGAAGGTTCTGTTATAAGAAGGATGGTTGATGATATAGAAGAATCTGATTGGCTTGAAGAAGTAGAAATAATAGGTTGGATGTATCAATATTATATTTCAGAAAAGAAGGATGATGTATTTGCAGCCTTAAAGAAAAATGTAAAAATAACAAAAGAGAATATACCAGCAGCAACTCAATTATTTACTCCAAAATGGATAGTTAAATATATGGTAGAAAATTCATTAGGAAGATTGTGGCTTGAAGGTCATCCTAACAAAGAATTACAGAGTCAGTGGAAATACTATTTAGAAGAAGCAAAGCAAGAACCAGAAGTTGAAGAAGAGTTAAAAAAAATAAGAGAAGAACATGCACAATTAAAACCAGAAGATATTAAGGTATTAGACCCTTGTATGGGTAGTGGACATATTTTAGTTTATGCTTTTGATGTTCTTTATGAGATATATAAGAGTGCAGGTTATAGTGAAAGGGAAATACCTAAGTTAATATTACAAAATAATTTATATGGACTAGATATAGACGATAGAGCAGCACAACTTGCGTCTTTTGCTTTAATAATGAAGGCTAGGCATTATAATAGAAGATTGTTTAGGGAAATAGAGAGAGAAAAGTTAGAACTTAATCTATGCTCAATACAAGAAAGTAATGAAATAAGTGATGATGTTATAGATTATTTTGCTAATGAAAATGAGGAATTAAAGGAAGATGTTAAATATTTAGTTGATGTGTTTACTGATGCTAAGGAATGTGGTTCTATTCTTGAAGTTGAAAAAGTAAATTTTGAAATTATAAAGAATAGGTTAGATGAAGTTAAGAATGAAGATAACTTTATGTTTGGAGATTATAGAGAGATAGTACTTAATTATTTACCAGTACTTGTTAAGCAAGGGGAGATAATGAGTAGAAAGTATGAGGCTTGTATCACTAATCCACCTTATATGGGCAATAAAGGGCTTGGTGGAAAGTTAAAGGAGTTTATTGTCAGCAATTATAGTGAAGTAAAATCAGATGTTTTTTCTGTATTTATCGAGAAAAATTTTAAATATACTAAAGATACTGGGTATTTAGGATTAATGACACCTTTTGTATGGATGTTTATATCTGCATATGAAGAATTAAGAAAAAAAATTATTAGTCAAAAATTTATTTCAAGTTTAATACAACTAGAGTATTCTGGTTTTTCAGAAGCAACTGTACCTATATGTACATTTGTATTAAGAAATAAAAATATTAATGGTGAAAAAGGAGAATATATAAGATTATCTGAGTTTAAGGGGTATGAAAATCAAGAAATAAAAACTTTAGAAGCGATTAAGAATCCTAATATAAATTATAGATATAATAAGAATCAAAAAATATTTAATAGAATTCCTAAAAGTACAATATCATATTGGGCTTCGGATAACTTAATTAGAGTATTATTAGATAATAAAAAAATTAAGAATTACGGAGAAGAATTGGTATGGCTACGGCTGATAACGATAGATTTTTAAAGATGTGGTATGAGATAGATTTTACTATTCTGGGGCTTAAATATAAATCTAGAGAGTTGGCAAGGAAGTCTAATAAAAAGTGGTTTCCATATGTAAAAGGTGGGGGATATCGTAAGTGGTATGGATATTATGAATATGTAGTTAATTGGCAAAATGATGGGTATGAGATAAAAAATTTTAAAGATAAGAAAACTGGTAGAATAAGATCACATAACTACAATTTAGATTATATTTTTAAGGATGGTTTAAGTTGGAGTTCTATGACTAGTTATAAATTTTCAATAAGATTTATTGAAAATTCAGTTTTTGGAAGTGGAGGATCTACAATTGTAAATATTAATAAAGATAATATTTTTTATATATTGGGTATGCTTAACAGCGTAATTTCAGATAAAATATTACAAATATTTAGTTCTACTATGAATTATGAGGTATCTATGGTAGAATCAATACCATTAAAAATAGATATAAATAATAAAAATAAAGTAGATGAATTTGTGCGTTTTAATATTAAACTGTCAAAGGATGATTGGGATTCATGTGAGACCTCTTGGGATTATAGAATTAATCCTTTAATTAGTAAAGATGAAAGTTATCAAAAGATAAGTGACATTTTTGTAAAATGGGAAAAAAAGTGTGAAACATCTTTTAATAAATTAAAAGATAGTGAAGAAGAATTAAATAGAATATTTATTGATATTTATGGATTACAAGATGAATTAACTCCAGAAGTTGATGAGAAAGACATTACTATCAGAAAAGCAGATAGAGAAAGAGATATTAAATCATTTATTTCTTATGTTATTGGATGTATGTTTGGTAGATATTCTATAGATGCAGAAGGACTTATTTATGCAGGTGGAGATTTTAATGAAAAATGGAACTTTGCTGATAATAAGGTTAGAAAAATAGAAAAAGATGAAGAAGGAAATATAATATCTGATTCATGGCTTGATTCTAGATTTATGCCTGATAAGGATAATATTATTGCTATAACAGAGGATGAGTATTTTGAAGATGATATAGCTTCAAGATTTATTGAGTTTGTAAGGACTGTTTATGGAAATGATACTTTAGAGGAAAACTTAGATTTTATTGCTGATTGTATTGGAAGAAAAGCATCTGAAACTGCAAGGCAAGCAATTAGAAGATACTTTATTAAAGATTTCTATAAAGATCATCTAAAGGTTTATCAAAAGAGACCTATATATTGGATGTTTGAATCAGGTAAAAATGATGGGTTTAAGTGTCTAATTTATATGCATAGATATAATGATCAAACTGTGGCGAAAGTTAGAACAGATTATCTTCATACACTACAAAGAAAATATGAAGCAGAGGTTAATAGACTTCAATTAGTGGTGGATTCAGAACAATATACTGCCAAAGATAGAACTGTTGCTAAGAAGAAAATTGATAGAATTTCTAAGCAAATAGAGGAATGTAGAGAGTATGACCAAGTAGTGGCATATTTAGCAAATGAAAAGATATCTATTGATTTAGATGATGGTGTAAAAGTAAATTATGCTAAATTCCAAGATATTAAAGTAATAAATTCAAAAGGAAAGGAAGTTAAAATGAACTTATTATCAAAGATATAATATTATGAATGTTTGAAACTATAATATTAATATTTCATTCAATGAGGATTTTATTAATTGTAAAATGAAGGAAGTATAAAAGGATTAGGAGGGAATTGGAATATGATTATAACATATATGATAGGTAATGGATTAGATATTTCTTTAGGGCTTAAAACTAGGTATACTGATTTTTATGAGTACACAAAAAATCAGTATAGTGATGAGAATATAAAAAATGAAATATTACAGAGTATTGGTAAAGATATTGAATTATGGTCCGACCTTGAGTTAGGATTGGGAGAATACACAAAGAATATAGGAGATAATCCCCAAAAGTTGGATAAGTTTTTTAAAGATAAATTTGATATTGATATTATGCTTAGAGAATATTTAAAAAATGAGCAAGAAAGAATAGATTGGGATGATAATGAAAATATAGCAATATTTAAAAATAAATTTGTTAGAGATTTATTGTATTTCTATAATTATTTTAAAACAACTGATAAGACTGAAATAGTTAATTTAATAGGCAATAACAATTTGAAGTATTATTTAATTTCATTTAATTATACTGATGTCATTAAACGTGGAATTCAAATAGTTACATCGGCTGATATAGAAGAATTTTATTTGCATGGGACTCTAGAAGGTGATGATGCGATATTAGGTGTTAATGATTCAGAACAGATAAAAAACCAACATTTTAATAGTAGGCATGAAATGTTATTATCAATGTGTAAAGTAGAAATAAATAAGTACATTGGGGAAAATAAAACAAAAAGAGCAGAAGAAATCTTAGATTCAAGTGAAATAGTGTGTATTTTTGGAATGTCAATTGGTGAAACAGATAAACATTGGTGGGAAAAAGTAGTAGATAATCTCAAACGAGGTGCAATAAAAATGATAATAATATTTCATTATAAGCCTAATTTAGATAAAAGGAATTACGTTGAAGTTTGGAGAGAAGAAGAAAGTGTTAAAGAACAATTGTTAAAGTATGCCTTTGAAGACGATGAGTCAAAATCAAATTTAAAGGATAAACTAAAGGATAAAATTAAGGTGCTCTGTAATTCAGATATGTTTAAATTACAATTAAAGTTTAAGAGCAACCCACAATTAGATGAATTATTAAAGAAAAGTATTTAATCTAATAATAATTTGTTTTATTGGAAACCAAGAGGTGATTAAGTGAATTTACAAGAAATAAAAAATTTTCTTAAAGAGTTATTTTCAAAGCCTTTAGGTGATGGAAAGAATCGTCATATTGTATTTTGGTATGATGAAAATGAAGATTTTATTGAAGAGATAGATACTTTTGACTTAGAAGACATTAAAGTTATTAAGTTAACTGAAAATAATGCTTTTTGGTCAAAGTATTATATAGAAAAAGAAGATACAACAAGCAATATATTAGTGTATTCTAATATGAAAAAACCAGAGCCACAAGAAGATTGGCTTTATGATATTTTTAGTTATAGCCAAGAGTTTTCTACAGATAGAGCAACTGTAATAATGAGAGAATTAAGGGTTTTAGAACCATCTCTTAAAGAAGTTTTTGAAAGGTATAATACATTCTTTAAAAATAAAGATAGAATTGCAGGTTTTAAGAATTTAAATATCCAAGATTATACTAAAGAAAAGATTAAAATAGGTATTTTAGCCATTTTGACTAAAGTTAAGATAATGGATATGGAAGAGATAGTAAAGGCTTTAATTAAAGATTACTTAGATGAAAGTAACAAGATATATGAGGATATTAAAAAGTTTGGTAATGAAGATGATCTATGGGAGTTACTAGAAAAATATTATGGATACTCTTTTGAAGAAAGAAGTTTAGAAAGATTTATGGCTATGCTTCTTATTACTAATATTAATGAAAATATTAATTTTGAACTACCAAAGTCATATGATCCATTTATATCTTCTAAGATTACAAATTGTATTGTATTTATAAATCATTTTATAAATGATGTAAAAGATAAACAGTATTATGATAAAATGCAAGCAATAGTAGCAGATAAATTAAAGATTATGCAATTATTAGAGAAACAGGATTCTAAAACTTTTGTAGGATGCGATTCTTTTGAATGTGTTGATAAATTAATTTTAACTAGGATAACTAATCTTTTAAGAGATGGTGTTGAAGAGTTTGATAAATATCTAAATCTATTATCTTCTCGTAGAACACTTCATTATTATGAAAAGTATAAAAGTGAATATAAGGCTATTAAATGGACCATAAATTTATTAAACAAAAAGAAATTTTTAAATTCTATGATAAAAACAGAAGATGCCTATAAAATGGTTAAGTCTTATGCAAATGATTATTTTTACATAGATAAAGCCTATAGAAAATTCTATTATCATTATGATAATTGCAATTGGAAAGATGAATTAAGTGATTTAAAAGAAACTGTTGAAAATGTATATAACAACTGGTATTTACAAGAATTATCTATTAAATGGAATGATGCCTTAAATGATTTAAGTTCTTGGAGGATAGACGGATTAAAATATCAAGATAAATTCTATCATGATAATATCAAGTTTAATAGTAAAGAGAGAATATTTGTAATTATTTCAGATGCATTAAGATATGAAAGTGCAGAAGAACTTAATACTTTGCTTACTAATGAAAGAAAAGGTAAAACAGAATTGAGTTATATGCAAGGAGTAATACCTTCATATACAAAGTTAGGAATGGCAGCATTATTACCTAATAAATCTATAGAAATTAATGAAAAATATGATGTTCTAGTTAATGGTATTAGTAATAGTGGAACAGATAATAGAGATACTATATTAAAGATGGAAAATGAAAAATCTTTAGCAATTACTTATGATAAATTAATGGATATGAAGTCTAATGAAATAACAAAAGAATTAAAAGGTTTAGATGTAGTTTATATTTATCATAATACAATAGATGCTAGAGGTGATCATGCAAGTACAGAAAGGGAAGTATTTGAGGCTACAGAAGAAGCATTTAAAGAAATAATTAACTTGATTAATAAGTTGGTTAATAGAGTAAGTGCGTCAAATATACTTATTACAGCAGATCATGGATATCTTTATAAGAGAAGTTCTATGGAAGAATGTGATAAATTGTCAAGTGTTAAACTTGATGATGGTGAAGATAATAGAAGATTTCTATTAACATCTAAAACTGATGAAATTGAAGGAACTATTACATTTAATATGGACTATCTTCTAGGTAAAGAATCTAATAAGTATGTAATTACACCAAAAGGAACTACAAGATTTAAGGTTAAAGGTGCAGGAGCAAATTATGTGCATGGAGGTACAATGCTTCAAGAGATTGTAGTACCAGTAATTAAATTTAAAAATGATAGAAGTACTTCTTCTACAAATAGTATAAGAAAAGTTAAGATGTCTTTAACTAGTATTAATAGAAAGATAACTAATATAATAACTTATTTAGAATTCTTCCAAGATGAAATGATACAAGATAAGGTATTATCTCAAAGAATAAGATGCTATTTTGAAGATGAAGAAGGAAATAGAATATCTAATGAAAATATTATTATTGGTGATTCTAGATCTGAAAATCCTATAGAAAGAACTTATAGAGAAAAGTTTGTATTAAAGAGTATGCCTTATGATAAGAAAAAACAATATTTCTTAGTAATGCAAGATGACGAAGACTCTAATGGATATTATGAAAGAATAGCATTTAATATTGATATAGCAATAATAGATGATTTTGGATTTTAAAAGGGTGGAGAGTAAATGGATGATTTAAGTATAAAACTTAATCAGCATTTTGCTGGAAAAGTTGTTAGAAAAGATTTAACACAAAAATTAAAACAAGGTGCTAATGTTCCTATATATGTATTAGAATATCTTCTAGGTATGTATTGTGCAACAGATGATGAAGATAGCATCAATGAAGGTGTTGAGAGAGTTAAAAACATTTTAGCAGATAATTTCGTTAGACCTGATGAAGCAGAAATGATTAAATCTAAGATTAGAGAAATGGGAAGATATACTGTTATAGATAAATTAACTGTTAAGTTAAATGAAAAGAAAGATATTTATGTAGCAGAGTTTTCTAATTTAGGTTTAAAAAATGTTGAAATAAGTGCAAGATATGTTAGGGAGTTTGAGAAACTATTAGGTGGAGGAATTTGGTGTATTATAAAACTTCAATACTATTATGAGGAAGGGGTAATAGATCAAAATCCATTTATTATTGAAACAATAACACCTATACAAATGCCTAATATGGATATGGATGAATTAATTGAAGGCAGAAAGAAATTTACTAAAGATGAATGGATTGATATTCTTATTAGAAGTATTGGGATGGAGCCCACACAATTAGAACAAAATGTTAAGTGGCATATGTTACTTAGAATGGTCCCATTATGTGAGAATAATTATAATATGTGTGAACTTGGACCAAGAGGTACAGGTAAATCACATTTATATAAAGAAATATCTCCTAATTCTATATTAGTTTCAGGTGGTCAAACTACTGTAGCAAATTTATTCTATAATATGTCTCAAAGAAAGATTGGGCTTGTTGGAATGTGGGATGTAGTAGCATTTGATGAGGTTGCAGGGATAACATTTAAAGATAAAGATGGTATACAAATAATGAAAGATTATATGGCATCAGGGTCTTTTGCAAGAGGTAAAGAAGAGAAGGCTGCATCTGCTTCTATGGTGTTTGTAGGAAATATAAATCAAAGTGTAGATGTACTTTTAAAAACATCACATTTATTCGAACCATTTCCTGAAGCAATGGCATATGATTCTGCCTTCTTTGATAGAATGCATTTTTATTTACCAGGTTGGGAGATTCCTAAAATGAGACCAGAACTTATAACAGATAGTTTTGGTTTTATAACAGATTACTTATCTGAGTATCTAAGAGATATGAGAAAAATAACATTTGGTGATTCTATAGATAAATACTTTAAACTAGGAAATAATTTAAACCAAAGGGATGTTATTGCTGTAAGGAAAACTGTATCTGGATTAGTTAAATTAATATATCCTCATGGTGAATTTGAAAAAGAAGATATAGAAGAAATCTTAAGATATGCTTTAGTTGGTCGTAGAAGAGTAAAGGAGCAATTAAAGAAAATTGGAGGAATGGAATTTTATGATGTACATTTTTCCTATATAGATAATGAAACTATGGAGGAAGAATTTATATCAGTTCCAGAACAAGGATCAAGTACATTAATACCAGAAGGATTATCAAAAGCAGGTCATGTTTATACAATAGGACTTGGTGATTCTGGAATGATAGGAGTATATAAGTTAGAAGTAGAAGTAGTTGGGGGAACAGGTAAGTTTGAAAGAACTGGATTAGGATATGATAGAGAGGCTAAAGAAAGTATAGATACTGCTTTCAGATATTTTAAGGCTAATTCTAGAAATGTTAGTTCCACAATATCAACTACTACAAAGGATTATCTAATGCATGTACAAGATGTTAATGGAGTAGGTATGACTTCACAATTGTCTTTAGCAGCAATAATAGCAATGTGTTCGGGAGCATTAAATAAACCTGTACAAAGTCAATTAGCAGTTTTAGGTTCTGTAAGTATTGGTGGAACAATTAACAAAGTAGAAGATTTGGCTAATACATTACAAGTATGTTTTGATGCAGGAGCAAAGAAAATACTTTTACCAATGTCAAATGCAGTGGACATTGCAACAGTACCACCAGAACTTTTTGCTAAATTTCAAATAATGTTTTATAGTAGTGCAGAAGATGCTGTTTTTAAAGCATTAGGAGTACAATAAAGCAATTATTTTTAAACTAGGTAGATTTTAAATACTGAGTAATAAGCATAAGTCTTAGTCATTTTACTACATTGGTTAGTAAGATGATTAAGGCTTTTTTGTTTTATCTTAGAAATAACAACTAAATACTTGATTATTAACTTTATATAAATATTATGTAAGAAAACATAATAAGTGTGTTA
>ENA-UOJO01003277-UOJO01003277.1-human-gut-metagenome-genome-assembly--contig:-P57-NODE-3277-length-15583-cov-14.184055_pt1 | contig 15583 bp, 18 predicted proteins | sample MGYA00242351_ERZ723898 | MGnify/ENA metagenome assembly ERZ723898 | reverse complement strand
TCAAGAAGTACGATGTCCGCTATTTCTGCTACAACGGCGGCAACGACTCCATGGATACCTGCAACAAGATCTCCAAGTATATGAAGAAGGTCGGCTACGAATGCCGCGTCATGGGCATCCCCAAGACCATCGACAACGATCTCTTCGGCACCGACCACTGCCCGGGCTATGCGTCCGCCGCCAAGTATATCGCGACCTCCGTCATGGAAGTCTCCCGCGACGCGCACGTCTACGACACCGGCATGATCACCATCATCGAGTGCATGGGCCGTCACGCGGGCTGGCTGACCGCCGCTGCCGCGCTGGCCAACGAAGAAGAGCCCTGCTGCGACTTCATCTACCTGCCCGAGGTCAACTTCGACATGGACAAGTTCGTCGCCGACGTCTCCAAGCGCTATGAGCAGAAGAAGAACTGCATCGTCGCTGTCTCCGAGGGCGTGCACTATGCCGACGGCAGCTTCGTCTCCGAAGCCAAGACCGCCGCGACCGACGGCTTCGGCCATGCCCAGCTGGGCGGCCTGGCTGCGACGCTCGCCAACATCATGAAAGAGCGCACCGGTGCCAAGGTCCGCGGCATCGAGCTCAGCCTGCTGCAGCGCTGCGCCGCGCACTGCGCCTCCGGCACCGATATCGAGGAAGCCTTCATGTCCGGCAAGACCGCTGTCGAGCAGATGATCGCCGGTGTGACCGACAAGATGGTCGGCTTCGAGTGCGACCGCACGAACGGCTACACCTGCAAGGCCAAGCTGTTTGACCTCTCCGACGTCGCCAACTTCGAAAAGAAGTTCCCGGCCGAGTGGATCACCCCGGAAGGCAACAACGTCACCGAGGACTTCGTCAAGTACGCCATGCCGCTCATCCAGGGCGAGACGAAGCTCGAGAAGGTCGACGGTCTGCCCCGCTTCGCAAGACTGAAGAAGGTCTTCGCAAAGTAAGCACCCCGCAAACCCGAAAATCAAAAGCGCCCGGACGACTGTCCGGGCGCTTTTTTGCGGAAAAATGGGGATTACTGCATCTTCTGCTCCAGCGCGGCCAGGCGCAGGCTGGTGCAGAAGATCTCCATCGCCTGCTCCAGCTCCTCGACCGGGGGCAGGGAGGGGGCGATGCGGATGTTGGAATCCTGCGGGTCGCGGCCGTAGGGGAACGTCGCGCCCGCGCCGGTCATGACGACGCCCGCTTCCTTGCAGAGGGCCAGCGTGCGCTTGGCAAGACCCGGCTTCGTGTTGACCGAGACGAAATAGCCGCCCTTCGGCCGCTGCCAGGAGGCGATGCCGAGCGGCGCGATCTCGGTATCGAGATGGCGCAGGACGCACTGGAACTTCGGGTTCAGGATGGCCGCGTGCTTTTTCATGAGCTCGAGCGTGTGGGCCTTGTCCTTGAGATAGCGCACGTGGCGCAGGGAATTGACCTTGTCGTAGGAGATGGTCTGGATGCCGATGAGCTTCTGCAGATACACCTGATTGGCCTCGCTCGTGGCCATGACGGAGAAGCCCGCGCCGGGCAGCGTCACCTTCGACGTGGAGGCAAATTCGTAGACCATATCGGGATTGCCCGCCTCGCGGCAGAGTGTCAGGATGTCCCGGAAGGGGACGAAATCGCCGTCAAACTCGTGGATGCAGTAGGCATTGTCCCACATGAGGGCAAAATCGGGCGCGGCGGGCTTCAAAGCCGCAATGCGCGCGATGGTCTCGTCGGAATAGACGATGCCGTCGGGGTTCGAATACTTCGGCACGCACCACATGCCCTTGACAGCCGGATCCTTGACAGCTTCTTCGACCAGATCCATATCCGGGCCGGTCGGGGTCATGGGGATGGTGATGAGCTCAAAGCCGAAGGACTCGGTGATCTTGAAATGGCGGTCATAGCCGGGGGCGGGGCAGAGCCACTTGACGGTATCGAGCCTGCACCACGGCTTTTCCGAGCGTGCAAGGCCGTGCGTATAGCCCTTGCTGACCAGATCGTACATGAGCGTCAAAGAGGCGTTGCCGCCGATGAAGCACTCCTCCGGCCTGCAGCCGAGCACGTCCGCCCAGAATTCCTTCGCTTCCTTGAGGCCCGCCAGCTCGCCGTAGTTGCGGGCGTCGACGCCGTCCGAGATGCAGTCTTCCGGGGTCTTCAGAATGCTCAGAATATCGGAGACGAGATCCAGCTGTTCCTTGCCGGGCTTGCCGCGGGCCATATTCAGCTTCAGATGCTTGGCCTGCAGCGCGTCGAACTGCGCTTTGACTGCTGCGTATTCCTCATGCGCCTGGACGGGGGTCAGATCCTGGTATGCAATACTCATTCCGGTAAAGATCCTTTCTTTCTTCATACTTTGCAGCGCGGCTGCCTGTTAATTTCAGTATATCGCGTCCGGGCGGGAAAAGCAAGGGCAACACCGCACAATTCGGCAAGCAGATTCGGCGAGAGATTTTTTGTCAAGTCAAGGTTTGAAAAGTGAAGAAATACTGTATGTATTTCTCGCTTTTCAAACCGCAGAATTGGCGAAAAAGATCCGTCGAAGCGCGAAGACGCAATTGTGCGGTGCTGCCCAGGAAGAAAGCCGGAGGATGAAGGTCATTCCGGCTGGAAAAGCGTGAAGTCGCTGCGCTCGGCGCGCAGCAGCCCCTCGCGCTGCATCTTGGAGAGCTCGGCGGACATCGCGCTGCGGTTGACCGACAGGAAGTCCGCCAGCTGCTGGCGGTCGAAGGGGATGCGGAAGCTGGCGCTGCCGGCCCGGCGCGCCTGCGCGGAGAGATAGGCCAGCAGCTTTTCGCGCGTTGAGCGCTGCGAGAGATACCCGGCCTTCTCGTTCAGCTGCATGTTTTTCTCCGCCAGCACGCGGATGAGATTCTGTGACAGCGTCCGGTGCTGCGCGCAGCCCTTTTCGCAGGGGGAAAAGACCGCGTGGGTATCGAGATACAAAACGCGCCCGTCCGTTTTGCACAGCACGCTCACCGGCGCGCGCGCCTGCACGCAGGCGAAGGCCTCGGCGAACAGCTCGCCGGGCCCGGCCGCAGCCAGCAGATTGCGGTTGCCCCAGAAATCCTCCTGCAGCAGCTCGACCTCGCCCGCCAGCACGACCCCGGCGAAGCGGACCTCGTCGTCCGCGCGCAGCAGAAACTGCCCGCGGCGAAAGCCCGCCTGCCGCGCAGACAGGCAGGGGAGAATGGCTGCGATCTCGTCCTGCGTCAGCCCCGCAAACAGCGAGCACGCGGAAAGTGCCGGAAAAACCTCCATAAGTTTCAGCTCCTTTGTTGGAAAAACAACATACTATTTTCTGATAGTATCCTATACTGAGACCAGAAAGTCAAGGAGGTGCGCAGAATGATCATGGACGGCTGTCAGGGCAAGCCGCGGACCCCGACGATCGAGGACCGCATCTGCCCGAATTGCGGCAATCCCATTGAGATTTTTTCCACGGACACCGAGGTCGCCTGCGACAAGTGCGGCTTCGTCGTCTACAACGACAAGCTCAGCTGCGTGCAGTGGTGCAAATACGCCAAACAGTGCGTGGGTGAGGAGACCTATGAAAAGCTGATGATCATTGCCCGCCGCAATCAGGAAAAGGCGGACGCCGAGCGCCGGGCAAGACTGGAAGCCAAACGCGAACAGGAGGGCAACACATGAAACGGACCATCATCACCATCGACGAAGCCGCCTGCACGGGCTGCGGCCTGTGCGCCGAGGCGTGCCACGAGGGCGCGATCGCCATCGTGGACGGGAAGGCGAAGCTGATCCGCGACGATTACTGCGACGGGCTGGGCAACTGCCTGCCGGTCTGTCCGGTGGACGCGATCCATGTTATCGAGCGCGAGGCCGCGGCCTATGACGAGGCTGCCGTGAAGCGCGCAAAGCTCGAAAAGCTGACGGCCGAGGCGGTAAAAAACGTGCAGGCGGCCAAAAAGCCCGGCGCGCCCGCCCCGGACAAGCTGGCCTGCGGCTGCCCCGGCACGCAGGTGCGCGCCATGCACAATCCGGCTGCCGCAGCGCAGGCCTCGCCCGGGCAGCTGCAGAACTGGCCGGTCCAGCTGCGGCTCGTGCCGGTCCGCGCGCCGTATTTTGACGGCTGCGACCTGCTCATCGCCGCCGACTGCACGGCCTATGCCTATGGAAATTTTCACGCAGACTTCATCCGCGGCCGCGTGACGCTCATCGGCTGCCCGAAGCTGGACACCGCGGACTACGAGGAGAAGCTGACCGCGATCCTCACGGAGAACGACGTGCGCAGCGTGATGCTCACGCGCATGGAGGTCCCGTGCTGCGGCGGACTGGAATACGCCGCCCGCCAGGCGATCGCGCACAGCGGCAGGGCCCTTCCCCTGCGCGTCGTGACGATCAGCGCGGAAGGCCGGATCCTGCAGGAGCAGACAACATACGCACTGTCAGGCAGACAACGCAGACCGGGACCCCGGCGCGGCCGACGTGAATTCTGATTATTTATTTTTACATTTATCAAATCAGACTTGACATTCCGATGAGAGCATGATGGAATCGCAGGCACAGAGGAGGTGTGCGTATGACGCGCGAAACCATAGCAAAAATCGTAAAAGCAAGCGGCGTTTCGACCGGAGAGCTGATTTTGATCCACTTCTGGGGCGAAAACGCCGACAAGACCGTCGCCGCGCTGGGCGCTTCGCCGGTCGTTTTGCAGCAGGCACGGTCCGTCAACCGGGAGATCTTTGCGGGCGCGAAGGAGAGCTGCTTTGATGAGCGGTACTTTGGCCTGTTTTCGAAGTTCGACGCGGTCCTGGACGTATTCGCCTGCCAGCCGATCGTGCTCGGATACGAGCTGGAGGATGCACAGATGGAGCTGTGCGGATACACGCTGCTGGACGAGAAAATGGCGAGGACATTTCATATTGCCGTCGGCGCGAATACGATGTTCGGCGGCGAAAACCGGGCGACGGACCATGGCGACTTCGTCGGCCGCGGAGAAGTGGAGGTGCTGGCCCGGGACACGACGGGCTACTGGCGCGTCAAACCGGAATAAAAACCCCTGCCCGGTGCGCTCACCGGGCAGGGGCTCGTTATAGCAGCGGGATATCCGCGCCCGCAAACGGCTGGGTCAAAAACTCTACACACCATTCCACGTCATCCTGCACCGGCTCAAAGTGCAGGGCGGAGCAGACACCGCGGCTGCCCTCCGGCCCGGAACCGGCCACGAGCGCGGTCGGCCCGTCCGCACCGCCGATGATGCCGATGCAGGCGGCGCTGCTCTGCGCCTCCGGCGCATGGGCATCCGTGCATGGGCCGATCTCCAGCGGCTGGTCGCCCACATCGCAGTCACAGATCCGGATGTCCTCGCTTGGCGCGGGGGAGAGCGTGTAGCGCATGGCGGTGAAATGCGTCGGGTAAAACGCGGTGAGCAGGCCGCGCGGAAGCGTTTCCTGTGCCAGCTCCTGCACCTGCAGCGTATAGTCCGTCCCGCTGACCGGGTGGCGGAAGGTGAACGAATCGCCGGGTGCATGGACCTTGAAGTGCGGGCCGGGCACGCGGCACGGCCGCTGCCGCATCGTGAGCGTCAGAGTCCGGATCTTCGGGCGGCGCTTGCCCGCCCACAAAAAGGAGAACCGGCAGAGCATCCACCCACAGGCGGCGTCCAGCCCGTAATGGCGGAGCGTCCGCTCCGCCTCCGGCGAACGGAAGCTTCCCGGCAGGCAGGGGTTATAACACACCGTGCAGCCGTGCGAGAGCTGCAGCGGCTGGCCGTTCAGCGTGAGCTGCGGGTCGGGCCGCATGCCGAGCGGGTTGTCAAGATCGATCTGCAGCTGCTGCTCCGGCGTAAAATTGTCGCGCGAGTCGTTTTCCGGGCTCAGATCCCACGTTTTCAGGAACTTGCGGATCTCGTCCGCCTCTGCGCGCATGCAGAGGTCCACGACCAGCCCCTTGCCGCAGGCATACGCCGCGGGGATGACCCAATGGCGCCCCGCCCAGTCAAACTGCGTTTCCAGCCGGAGCCCGGTCCCGGCCCGGCCGTTTCCCCGTCCGCCCCAGAAGCCGCCGCCAAAGAAGACCTTCCAGTCCGGCTCCGCTGGTTCTGCCGCCGGACATCCGGTGACATTGTAATATTCCTCTGTGTACTTGATGCTGCCGGGGTCAAAGGATGCCTGCAGCTCCCGGAGATAGGCCCACGGGTGTTCCATCGGGGCGAGACCCAGCTGCGCGGCGACGGCAGCCAGACATGCTTCCTGCCCCGCTGTGGGGGGATTTTCCCGCAAAAAAGCGTCAAACTGCGCTTCCCCCCACATCCACGCCTGCTCCAGCGCCGCCGCGTCGCCGCAGGCGAGCAGCAGCCGCAAAAAGTCCGCGAAATCCCTGGCCAGCGGGTGCACGTAGTCCGGCGCCGCGTTCATCGGGCTCACGGCGAAGACCATACCGCCGAAGCCGCGGATGAAGCAGTAGTGAATGCCGTCGACGCCCGCCCAGCCGAAGATGGCCGCGCCCTTCGGCGTGCAGAAATACGGCAGGTTTTCCTCCCGCCGCTCCACGCCCAACGGGGCGAGGTCCAGGCCGCTGCGCAGGAACTTCTGAAATGTCCGATCCATAAAAACCTCACAAATGCTTTATGCCTATCCTATCATACCGATGAAAACAGTGCAAGGATCGCCGCAGCAGGGAGTCTGCTGCGGCGATCAGGCGTTTGCTTACTTGTTCGGGACGATCACGGCGAGGAAGCGGGTGGGGGCGGCGGTGTGGTTGCGGATGGAGTGGGTATGGCCGTCGGCGCAGAATTCCGCGTCGCCGACGTGCAGCTCGCGCGCCTGCCCGTCCTCGGTGACGGTGGCCGCGCCCTCGAGAATGACGTAGGCTTCGCCATTCGTCTCGTGCGGATGCACGCCGACGGACTCGCCGGGCTGCAGGGTGATGACGGCCATCATCTCCGCGCGGCCGCCGAGCTGCTCGGCCGAGAACAGGTAACGGAAGCTGGGGCTTCCTTCGCCGCCGCGGATGTTGTGCTTGACGGCGGTCTGCATTTCGTCTTTCATCTGAAACATTGCGAAAACCTCCTGTTATTTGTGGTATTTGCTGCCCGCCTGGATGGCCTCGGCGCGGTAGAGCTGCTCGAGCGCCATGACGCGGGCGAGATGGTGCGGAAAGGTCATCTTGCTCATAGACAGCTGCAGGTCGGCAAGTGCCTTGATCTCCGGCGCGATGCCGAACGACGAGCCGATGAGAAAGCACGCGCCCGACCGGCCGCCGAGCTTGGCCTGCCGCAGGGTATCGGCCAGCTGCTCCGAGGACAGGAGCCTGCCCTCCGGCGTCAGCACGCAGAAAAAGCAGCCCTTGGGCAGCTTCGCGCGGATGAGCTCCGCCTCCTTCTGCAGGCCCTGGGCGATCTGCGCGGCGCTCGGATCCTCCGGCAGGCGGCATTCCGGCAGCTCGATGAGCTGGAAGGCGCAGTAGGCCTTCAGCCGCTTGGCGTATTCGGCGGCCGCCTCGGTATAGAATTTCTCCTTGAGCTTGCCCATGCAGATGAGCGTGATGGAAAACATAAAAACCTCCGCGTATTCAAAAAACCTGCCCATACGGACAGGTTTTTTGCTTGAAACCTCAGTCTGCTACGTAGGGCAGCAGGGCGATCTGGCGGGCACGCTTGATAGCGACCGTCAGCTGACGCTGATGGGCAGCGCAGGTACCGGTAGTACGGCGGGGCAGGATCTTGCCGCGCTCGGACAGGTAACGGCGAAGCTTCACAGTGTCTTTGAAATCGATGTGCGTCACCTTATCAACGCAGAAGGAGCAAACCTTCTTGCGCTTGCGAGGATGAACACGATCATTAGCCATTGCCATAGTGAATCCTCCTATCTTTGGTCTTGTGGAAAAATGTTAGAACGGGAGATCGGGATCGTCGTCAGAGAGCATGGAGAAATCAGACGGAGCGGCAGACACATTCTGCGGCGCCTGATACGCCGGCTGCTGCTGCGGAACCTGATTGAAGCTCTGCGCGTAGCCCTGCGACTGGTTGAACGAGCCGCCGTCGGCATTGTCGCGCTTGCTGTCGCCGAAGTAGACGTTGTCGGCAACGACCTCCGCCGAGCGGCGCTTGTTGCCTTCCTTGTCCTGCCAGTTGCGGATCTGCAGCCGGCCCGTCACGACAGCCATACGGCCCTTGGCAAAATACTTGCTGACGAACTCAGCGGTATTGCGCCATGCGACGATATCCACGAAATCTGTTTCCTTTTCCGCGCCCTGTGCCGCGTAATCGCGGTCAACAGCGAGGGTAAAGGATGCGACCGCGACGCCGCTGCCGGTCCGGCGCAGCTCAGGGTCGCGAGTCAGTCGGCCCATGAGAACGATGTGGTTCAGCATGTGAGCGCCTCCTTACTCTTCAACAGCGACGATGATGGAACGCAGAATGCCGTCGGTGATCTTGAAGACACGATCAAGCTCAGCCGGCATTTCGGGCGTTACTTCGCAGGTCATGTAGACGTAGTAGCCCTCAACCAGGTCGTTGATCGGGTACGCAAGACGGCGCTTGCCCCACTCGTCAACACTGGTCAGAGTGCCGTGAGCCTCCACGATACCCTTGAATTTTTCCACGAGAGCCGCGATACCCTCTTCACCCTGCGCGGGGTCGATGATATAGAGGACCTCATACTTTGCGGAAAGTTTTGCCATGATGTTGCACCTCCTTCTGGACTTATGGCCGCAGGTCCCGCCTGCGGCAAGGATCGTCTGCGCTTCGCAGACCGATTTATTATAGCCGGAAAACCCGGAAAAGTCAACTGGAAATCCTGAAAAAATGCAGAAACTGCGAAAAAACAGGGCAGCGCTTCGGCTGCCCTGTCTGGCTGCATTATTTTGCAGTCTTCTCCTTGAGGGCCTTGCCGGCCTTGAAGACGGGGATGGTGGTCGCCGGGATCTCGATGGCTTCCTTCGTCTTGGGGTTGCGGCCCATGCGCGCCTCGCGCTTCTTCGTCTCAAAGCCGCCGAAGCCGACGAGCTGGACCTTGTCGCCCTGGCTCAGCGCTTCCGTGATGGTGTCGAACGTGGTGGTGACAGCCTTCTCGGCGTCCTTCTTGGACATCCCGCACTTCTTTGCGACTTCCGCGATCAATTCGGTCTTATTCATGTGTAGATCCTCTTTTCCTAAAGTATGAATTTATTGTTCACCGCCCGTTACGTTTTTGCGCGTCCCAACTGGCAAGCAGCTCCTCGCGGGACAGCTCCTCCAGAGTGCGTCCCGAAGCAAGTATGCTCTGCTCCATAGCGGTAAATCGTTTGATAAATTTCTCACAGGCGCTGTGCAGCGCCTGCTCGGGGTCCTTGTCCAGCGTGGAGGCGACGCGGACGGCGGCAAAGAGCAGATCGCCCAGCTCCTCATCGATGTTCGTATCGTCCTGCACGGCCTCGCGCAGCTCCTGCGCTTCCTCTGCTAGTTTGTCCAGCGCCTGTCCGGCGGATTTCCAGCAAAAGCCGGTTTTCGCAGCTTTTTTCTGAATTTTCTCCGCCCGCCATGTCGCCGGGAGCGATCTGGCGACGCCCTGCATGGCCTCGCCGGTCGTTTTCTGGCCCTTTTCCTGCTGTTTCAGCTCGTCCCAGCTGGCGTTTTTGCCGCCGAACAGGAACGGGTGACGGAAGATGAGCTTTCTGCATTCCGCGTCGGCAATGTTGTCGATGGTCATGCGGCCGCGGTCGGCCTCGATATCCGCGTGGAACAGCACCTGCAGCAGCACGTCGCCCAGCTCCTCGCGGAGCATGGCCGCGTCGTCGCAGTCCAGCGCCTCGCAGGCCTCGTAGGCCTCCTCAAGAAAATTACGGCGGATGGACAGGTGCGTCTGCGCCGCATCCCACGGGCAGCCGCCCGGCGCGCGCAGCGCGTGTACCAGCCGGATCAGGTCGTCCAGCGCATAGCGCGGTTTGCTAGTAAAATTTATCATACTTTCGTCTCTTTCGCAAGTGGGAGGTTCATGTTTTTTGTTTGATATGCAGGATTTTTGCAATTTTTTCGCCCTTCGGCAGCAGCATACAGTCCTCGTACGTGATGCACCGCAGAACCACGACGAAAATCACGTACACAACGACCGCCGCGATCAGCGCGCCGAGGCAGACGACGGTATTCGAATCCGTGAAGCTCCGCAGCAGCGCAGCGGCAAAGAACGTCGCCGCGCCCATGATCCCGGCGGCTGCCGCCGGGCGGATCACATTGCGGAAAATAGCCGGGCGCGTCGTGACGGACCGGCGCATGGCAATGAGGTCGAGCACGGTGATGGTCACATAGCAGACGATGGTGCCGATGGCCGCGCCGATGATATTGAGAGACGGAATCGCCACAAGGATATAGTTGACGACGACCTTCACAACACCGCCGATGAGCATATTGACGACCGGCGTCGTCACGTCGCCGTGCGCCTGCATGATGGCATTGAACAGCAGAACCGTACTGTTGAAGATCACGGCAATGCCGAGATAGGCCAGAATCGGCGCTGCGGTCGCGACGCTCTCGGGGCCGTAGTTGCGCGCAAGCAGACGGATGATCGGCTCCGACAGCACGGCCAGCCCCACCGCGCACGGCATGGCAATGAGGCTCATGGTGCGCACGGCAGATTCTTCCGTGTGCCGCGCGCCCGCTGTGTTGCCTTTGGTCAGCGCAGCCGTCACGGTCGGGATGATCGAGATCGTGATGGGCGTAATGAGCGAGCACGGCAGATTGAAGATCGTCTGGCAGAAATTATAGATGCCCTTGGCCGTATCCGCCGCATCGGACGACCACGCAAGCGCGCCGGTGAGCCGGCGCATATAGATCATCGTGTCGAACAGATTGATGATCTGCAGGCCCGCCGAGCCCAGCGTGATGGGGATGGCGATGACGAGCAGCTCCTTCATGGTCTGGCGGGTGGACTTGGCCTCTCCCCCGCCCTGCCGCAGGATCTGGTTGGACTTGCCGAACTGAATGCGCAGATACACGACCGCCACGATGCAGCCCGCCGTCACGCCGAAGATGCCGCCCGCAGCCGCATAGATGAGACTGCCGGTCTTCTTGAGCATCAGGTACGCGCCGCCGAGGCCGAAGACCACGCGGATCATGGCCTCATAGACCTGGCTGACGGACGTCGGGGTCATGTTGCTCTGCCCCTGGAAGAAGCCGCGGTGGGCCGAGACGATGCAGATGAGCAGCACGCACGGCGACAGCGCTGCGATGGCCGCCCAGGAGTTTTCATTCGTCGTGACCATGACCGACAGCTGGCGGCAGAACACGAGCATGATGAGCGTGCCGACGACGCCGATGGTCAGAAAGACCTTCATGGACACCGAGTAGATCTTGCGGATCTGCGCGTAATTGTCGAGCGCCTGCGCCTGTGAGATCATCCGGCTGACGGCGACGGGCAGGCCCGTCGTGGAGATCATCAGCAGGACGTTGTACACGTCGTAGGCAGTGTTGAAGTAGCCGAAGCCCCGTTCCTGCAGGATGTTCTGCAGCGGGACCTTATAGATGAAGCCGAGGAGCTTGACGATGATGGTCGCCGCGGTCAGAACCGCCACGCCCTGCAGGAAGCTCTGCTTCTTTTGTGCCTGTCCGCCGCTCATGCCTGCGCCTCCGGTTCATCAGAAAAGACTCTGGGGATGGCGTAGTCGTGCAGCTCCTTCAGTGCGCCTGCAATATCCAGCGTGGGATATTTGCCGTCGGCGTAGAGGATCTTTCCGCGCACCATCGTCAGCGCCACGTCGTGGCCGGAGGCCGCGTAGACCAGCTGCGAGAGCACGTTGTGACACGGGATGAGGTGCGGCTGGTTGAAGTCCAGCAGGATGAGGTCGGCGTCCATGCCGAGCTCGATGACGCCGCATTCGGCGCTCCGCCCCTGCGCTCTCGCGCCGCAGACCGTCGCCATCATGAGCGCGGCCTCTGCCGGAAGCGCCTTCGGGTCGCCGGTTTTGCCCTTGGCCATGAGCGCGGCGGCCTTGATCTCCTCAAAAAGATCCAGATTGTTGTTGGACGCGACCGAGTCCGTGCCGAGGCATACGTTCATCCCGGCCTTGACCATGCCGAGCACGTCCGCGCAGCCGGAGGCGAGCTTCAGGTTGCTCACCGGGCAGTGCGCCGCGGACACATGCCGCTTTGCCAGCAGCTGCATATCCTCCTGCGTCACATGAACGCAGTGGGCCGCGACGGTCGGCACGTCGAACACATGGTGGCAGTCGAGCACCTGCGCGGGCGTGAGGCCGTACTTCTCCACGCACTCGTCGTGCTCCTTCTTCGTCTCGGACAGATGGACCTGCAGCTGCAGGCCGTTGTTGATGGCGTATTCCGCCAGCGCGTCCCAGAGCTGATAGGTCGAGGTATATTCGGCGTGGATGGAGGCCTCGATCTTAATGCGGCCGTTGTCATAGTTATGCCACTTGTCCTTCAGCTCCACGAGCTCACGGCAGGCGGGGAAGGTATCGAAGCAGAAATCGTCGCCCAGGAACATGGACGTGCCGCGGGAGATATTCGCCTTGATGCCGGACTCGGCCACGGCCTGGCAGATCTCGTCGCAGAAATAGTACATATCCGACACGCTGGTCGTGCCGAAGCGTAGCGCCTCGGCGATGGCGAGCGTCGCTGCGGCCTTGACGGCGCGGCCGTCGAGCCGGTCTTCGCGCGGGAAGATATAGTGCTGCAGCCAGTCCTGCAGATTGAGGTCGTCCGCGTAGCCGCGCAGCAGGTACATCGGCAGGTGCGTATGGCAGTTGATGAGGCCCGGCATCAGGACCATGCCGGTGGCGTCAATGATCTTTTTCGGCTGCTCCTCGGGCGGTTTTTTGGCCATATAGGCGATCTTTCCGTCCGTGACGCCGACGAACGCGTCCTGCCAGAGCGTCATCTGCTCGTTCATCGTGACGATATTGACATGGGAAAACAGTGTATCCATGGAAGCCCTCCTTATGGGTTCTGTTCGCGGATCTGACGCAGCAGGGAGAAGATCTCGTCCTTCTGCTGCAGGATCGTGTCGATGCGGGAAATATAATCCTGCGGGATCTTGGGGTTGTGGTAGCGGGCGAGCTTCTCCGCCGGGAGATTGATCTTGTTCATCCCGCCGCCGCCGAGAGAGAGGATGGTGTGCAGCTCCTCCATCATGTATATGTTGTAAAGTCCGGTGTAGCCAGGTCTGCACCAGCCGGTGTTTTCAAAGCTGCCGGACATGTACTTCTGCCGGTAGAGATAGTAGGGCTCGTAGCCGTTGTCGCGCAGCGCATCTTCCGCGCCCGCGAGCATGGCGGCCACCGCCTCCTGCGGCGGGAGCGGAGCCCGGGAGGAAAACAGCGCCGCGCCCTTCTTGAGCGCCAGCGTGTGGACCGTGATGTTGCTCGGGCCAAGCGCGAGCACCTGCCGGATGGAATCGGCAAAGCCTTCCTCGTCGTCGTCGGGCAGACCCGCGATGAGGTCCATGTTGATATCATCGAATCCGGCGCGGACCGCCTGATAGAAGGCCTCGATGGTCTGCCGGGCCGTATGGCGGCGGCCGACGGCCGCGAGGACCTTGTCGGACATGGTCTGGGGGTTGATGGAGATGCGCGTGGCGCCGCCGGCCTTGATCACGCGCAGCTTTTCCTCGTCCAGCGTGTCGGGGCGGCCGCCCTCGACCGTGAATTCCAGACAGCGGGAAAGGTCGAAGCTCGTGTGGATGGCCTCCAGCAGCTGCGCCATCTGCGCGCTCGAGAGCGTCGTGGGCGTGCCGCCGCCGATGTAGAGCGTGCGGATGTGGAAGCCGGAATCCCGCAGCAGCTTACCGGTATGCGCGATCTCGCGCAGCAGCGCGTCCAGATACGCAGGCAAAAACTCCCCGAAGCGCTCGATGGACTGGCTCACGAACGAGCAGTACGCGCAGCGCGTCGGGCAGAACGGGATCCCGATATATACCGAAAGATCGTCCGGGTCAAGCAGCTTAGCGGCCTCGATGGTATGCCGCGAGGCGTCGACGCAGAGCTTTGCCCGCGCCGGAGAGACAAAATAGGTCTCGCGCAGCAGGCGCTCGGCGTCTTTTTCGCTGCCGCCGCCGGAAAGGCAGCGGGTCGAAAGCTTCGTCGGCCGCACGCCGGAGAGCGCGCCCCACGGGGGCGCGGCGTCCAGCACCTGCATGGCCGCGAGATAGTAGCTGCGCTGCAGGATGCGCCTTGTCGCGCGCACGTCGGCATCCTCCAGCCGCACGCGGTTGGAGGCGAAGCCGGTCCTGCCGCGATAGGTGACCTTGGCGGTCGCCGTGAGGAAGTGCTTTCCGCGCGAGAGGGACGAGACGGTCCCGTCGCCGGTGAACGGCTCCGTGCAGAATTCGCTCGGCTCCTGCGCGAACAGCTGCAGCTGCAGCTGCTCGACGGGGTAGCGCTCGGTGTGGTTTTTCAGATACAGCTTCATCCGGCAAAGCCTCCGCGCAGGTAGGGATTCGTGCGCAGCTCGTCCGCGATGGTGCTGGCCGGTCCGTGCCCGGGCAGCACGCGCGTCTCGGGCGGGAGCACGGACAGCCGCTTTAAGGACGCGGACATGGCCGCGTCGCTGCCGCCGGGGAAATCCGTCCGCCCGTAGGAACCGGCGAAGAGCGTATCGCCCGAAAACAGCGTGTTTTCGCACAGCAGGCACACCGACCCCGGCGTATGTCCGGGCGTCGAGAGCACCCGGAAGCGCAGCCCGGCGGCCGTAAGCTCGTCACCCTCCCGATAGGTGTCGGTGTAGAGCAGCAGATCGTGGCACATATGGCTCGGGTCGTCCTTGTCGGCCTCGCCGACAAAGACGGGCGCCTGTGTCGCCTCGTGCAGGTTTTTGAGCGCGCCGATGTGGTCAAAATGCGCGTGCGTCAGGAAAATGGCCTCGAGCGTCAGTCCCTGCTCCTGCAGGGCGGCGAGAAGCTTTTTGGAGTTTGCCGCGGGGTCGATGATGACAACGCGGGAGCAGCCGTCCTGCCGGACGAGATAGCAGTTGGTGGCCAGCGGGCCCAGCGTGAGCGTCTGAATGTTCATAGCGTCTCCTTATTTGAGATCGTCCGTGTCGACGATCAGGGTGACCGGCCCGTCGTTTTCCGACGAGACCTGCATATACGCGCCGAATTCGCCGTGCTGCGGCGGGAAGCCGAGGCGTTCGCACTCGGCGAGGAACTGCTCGTAGAGCGGGATGGCGAGGTCCGGCTTTGCCGCGCCGATGAAGCTCGGCCGGCGGCCGTGGCTCACGTCGCCGTAGAGCGTGAACTGGCTCACGACCAGCACGCTTCCGCCCACATCCGCGAGCGACCGGTTCATTTTATCATTTTCATCGCGGAATACGCGCAGACCGAGGATTTTTTCGGCCAGCTTGCGGCAGAGCGCGGGCGTATCGTCCGGCCCGATGCCGAGCAGGATGAGAAATCCCCGTCCGATCTGCCCGTGCAGCGCGCCGTCAATACAAACGCTGGCGGAATTCACGCGGGTAACGACTGCTTTCATAATGGGATCCTTTCTTAATCTATCGTTTCAGGCGCACCCCCTTGGCTCCCCTCCCAGGGACCGATTCCCCCTATCAGGGGGAAATGTCCCGAAGGGACAAAAGGGGTAGGGATGCTGTCAGCGAAGCTGACTGAGAGGTTGTCGCAAATTTGCTATAAAACCCAAACCGCAAATTCAGTTTGCGGTTTGGAAAGGAAGAAATGAGCACAGA